>Ga0153940_1000809_pt1 | contig 14865 bp, 14 predicted proteins | sample TSNJ024MetaG_FD_104736 | JGI IMG/M metagenome (GOLD analysis project Ga0153940, IMG submission 104736) | Attine ant fungus gardens microbial communities from New Jersey, USA - TSNJ024 MetaG | ecosystem: Host-associated > Fungi > Mycelium > Unclassified | place: USA: New Jersey, Brendan T. Byrne...
GACGGCGGCGCGGGTGGCCGGAGTGCCAAGCCCGCGCCGCTCGGCCTCGTCGTTGGTATCTTCCGCGCCCGCGTTTTCCATAGCGGAAAGTAAAGTGTCCTCGGTGTAGGGTTTCGGGGGTTGCGTGTAATGCTCCGTAACCGTGGCGGCGGCGTTGTCAAAGGTCTGTCCCTCGCTGATAGGCGGCAACGCGCCGCCGCCCTCGGTGTCCGCGTCGGTATCTTTGAGCTTCAGCGCGTTTCTGAAATGAGCGTCAACAGCTTTCCAGCCGTCCGTGATTGTGGTTTTACCTTTGGCCGTGAAACTGTGGCCGTTACACTCAAAAGCCGCCGTTATTGCCTCGTAAGCGTGTTTTTCGCCAACGGCGCACACAAGGCGGGCGGCGGTGAGGGAAAGAATATTGCGCCCGGTGTCGGTCAGCTTTGTAATATCAGCCTTGCCAAGCTCGGCGGTGGGGATTATGGCGTGGTGGTCGCTAACCTTTGCGTCGTTTACCACTTGCCCGGTATTCACGGGAACAGCCGCGCCCGCGCTGATGAACGCGGCGGCGGTCTGCGTGAGTGCAGGAAGTCCCGCCGCCATGTCGGAAGTGATATAGCGCGAATCCGTCCGGGGATAGGTGATTAACTTGCTTTCATACAGCTTTTGCGCCGCGTCAAGGGTCTGCTGCGCCGTGTACCCAAACAGGCGGTTGACCTCGCGTTGTAAGGCCGTCAGGTCAAAGAGTTTCGGCGGAGAAACTTCCTTTTGCTCTTTCGTGAGGGAAACGCAAGCGGCTTGCCGTTCGTGGCAAGCCGTTTGTATCGCTTTCGCGTCCTCTATGCTTTTGATGTGTTCGCCCTGGGCGGCAATCGCGCCGCCTCCTGTGTCCAAGTCCAGCCGTACAATGTGATATTTTTCTTTGGCAAAGCCGGATATTTTCGCGCTCCGCTCCGTCAGCATGGCAAGGGTCGGGGTCTGCACCCTGCCGACATTGAGGGTCTTTCCGTACAGGGTAGAGAATAGCCGCGTGGCGTTTATGCCTATCAGCCAATCGGCTTTAGCCCTGCATATAGCGGAGTAATATAACGGGTCGTAGTCGTGGCCGTCGCGGAGTTCCGCAAAGCCCTTTTTTATCGCGCTTTCTTCCATGCTTGAAATCCACAAACGGGAAAACGGCTTTTTACAGCCCGCCATTTGATACACGAAACGGAAAATTAGCTCCCCCTCGCGTCCCGCGTCTGTGGCGCACACAAGGCGGTCAACGTCCGGGCGGTTCATCAGGCCGCGCAAGGTGTCAAACTGCTTTTTCTTGCCGTCGAAAATGACGTATTTCCAAGCGTCCGGCACAATCGGCAAGTCCTCGCGCCGCCATTTGCCGTACTTTTCGTTATACTCGTAAGCGTCGGCAAGTCCTACAAGGTGGCCGACGCACCAAGAAACGATATAGCCGCCTCCCTCGGTGTAGCCGTCTTTGCGTTCCCTCGCGCCCAAGACAGCCGCCAAGCTCATACCGACGCTCGGCTTTTCCGCGATTACAAGTTGCATTGTTTTTCCTCCTTTGAATTTTCGTTAAGATTGGTGTATAATTTCGGCATAGTGGTATCAATGAATAAATATTTATGGGGTGTTGAGTATGGGAGATTTTCCACAAAAGGGTCAAAAACTATTTGTATCTGGCGGCCATCCACACGAATATTCACATATTGCTTGGGGTGGTATGGAAACGCAATTTTATGGCTATATAGTCGGATATAAAAATGCCGCAGACATCATTATTATGAACGCATTAGAAAAAGACGATATATCAATATTAGATACACACGTTTTTCCTGCTTGTTTTTTGTACAGACAATACATAGAACTTGCATTGAAAGACCTTTATTTATCAAATTCAGGTGATACAAGAGAAGAAAAAAGCCAAACATTAAAAAACTGTCAACACAACCTAAAAAAGATATGGGCTAAAGTAAAAGTGTTGATTATTGCTGATTTTCCAGATGATGATATGCAAGTCATTGAGGCCGTGGAAGATTACATACATCAATTTGCCGCAGAAGATAGTAATTCATTTGCGTTTAGATACCCGATTACCAAAGATTTAAGCCTCGTTAATGAAAATGAAAAGTTTATCAATCTGGTAAATTTGGCAGAACGCATGGATGAATTAGAATCATTTTTATCTGCTGTAAGTATGGGTATGTCTGTCCACTGTGACTATGAAAGTGAAATGATGTCTTACTACGCTTCGGAAATGGAAAGCTACTATTAAAGCAGTCACCACTACCCGCCGCCCATTACGGACGGCGGGATATTCATTCCTGCCGTTATTCCTTGCTCTCGTTTTCCGTGCTAAACTCATCAACGCCAAACGTAAAATCGTCGCCGTAGCCGTCAAGCGGCGAATCCGGGGTAGGCGGCTCCAAAGCCGTAAAGTCCGGCATTTCCCCGCCGCCGTCATAATCCGCGCCGTCCTGTTCGCCTGTGTCCCCGCCGCTAAATTCGTCCTCGTCCTCGTCAAAATCAAAATCGTCAAGCTCCGTTGTGGCCGTGCCTTTCGCCGCGTCCTGTTTCGGCTTTAACACTTTGAAATAATAGAACGCGCCGCCTCCCAATGCCGCCAAGAGAAGTATTACAATCAAGATACTACCCGTTTTGCTTTCCGCTTCCGGCTCCGGCGTGGGTTCGGGTGTAGTGGTCGGCTCCGGCGTTTCAACGGCGGGCGTTACGGTTGTGGGCGTGGTGTCCGTGTCCTCTATTAAAGCTAATAGGTCGGCCTCGTCCACAAGATTAAGGAAGTACACATTTTCCGTATCCCCGGCGCGGTCAATGATGATGTAAAAATAGTTGCCGCTTTTCGTTACGACGGTTATAAATTGCTTGTCCTCGGCCTGTTCGCCGGAAATATCGTCAACAAGCGTAAGATTGCCGTCCGGCGTGAGCGGTTCGGGTTCAGGGGTCGGCGTTGGCTCCGGCGTGGGGTCGGGAGTAACAGCAGATGTCAATATCTCGCTTAAATCAACCTCGCGCTCCGCGTCCTCGTCTGTAAAGGCGTAAGCCGTCATTGCGAACATGGGCGTAATAATCAATACTGCCATCAGCGCGATAAGTACGCGCAAAGTCCTTTTATTCCTCATTGTTCATGCCCTCGCTTTCAAGATTAAAATTACTGGGTGTTTCGGTGTCGCCGCTCTCCGGCGTTCCAGCGTCCGGCTCGGTGTCCGGCTCATGGCGGCGCGTCCTGCCGCGCCGTGAGTAAACCGTTTCCGGCTCTGCGGTGTTGTCGCCCGCAATCGCCCCGGCCAGCGACGCGGGAAGCTCCCCGCCATTGATAAAGGCGTACAGTTCATCACGGGACAGCCGCAAAGCCCGTACTTGCTGGACAATCTGCAAATTTTCCTGTTCCGTCCTCTGCCCGCCAATCTGTTTCAAGATAGCTTGCATAGCCGCGATTTTCTCCCGCGTTTTCTGCTCCTGACGGTCAATTTTTTCAAGTTTATTCATGGTCTGCGCTCCTTTCGTAGTAGTAAAATATTGTTGCTATGGCAATCTGCCAAAACAATAAAAGTGATTGACCCAATAGGATTTTGTAATATCCGCGTAGCTTATGGGATTGCCGCAATGAATCATGTACCCGCCGCCGACGTAAATACCAACGTGGGACGCGCCGCTAACGTCGTATGTCCCTTGAAAGAATATCAGGTCGCCCGGTTGCGCTTCTCCCGGCGCGATAATAGCGCATTGGTTCATCAACCCGTTTGCGGTCAGCCGCCCGAAATTCCACCCGGAATGGTTGACTACCCACGAAACAAAGCCCGAACAGTCAAAGCCCGTTGACGGCGACGAACCGCCCCAGACGTAGGCCATTCCAAGATATTTCTCGGCCTCCTGTATCATTGCCGCGAAAGTTGAATCTGTCAGCGCGTCCGGGGGTATGTCATAGTCCGTATATTCGCCACGGTTGACGTATGGGTTATCCCCGAACAGTTCCGGCTTGTTGCCTTTGGTTTCCATGTAAACGGCGTACATTTCGGCCTGTTCCAGCGTGAGGTTATTTAGCGCGACGCTCCCAAGAGAGCGGTTTGTAAGGGTAACGTAGAGAATGTAATAGTTGTACGGAACTTGCACGGTATAGGTGTCGCTGTGGGTGTTGCCGTACTCGTCCGTCCATGTGTCGGTATAGGTTTCAGTCCTGTACCGTACTTCCGTTACGGGGGTAAGGGTAAGCGTGTACTGCTGATTAAACAGCGCGGCAAGCTCGGCCTGTACCTCTGCCCGCGTGTATGCGTTGAATTTTGCGGTCAGATAGCTTGCAAGCTCGAAAGGGTCATGCCCGATTTCATCAAGGCTGTAACGATATTCGTCATACCCGCCGTACTCGCTTTCAATGTTTGCGATACGCGCCGCAAGCTGTGTTTCCAGCGCGGTATAATCAGCGTCCGCGCCTGTAATGTCCTCGTCCTCTGCGGTGTAGGAAGTGCCGATAACGGCGTTGAAGCCGCCGCCGAACATGGATGCGCAAGAGCCTAAACCCGCGACAAGCATTACTAAAAGCAACAACGCGCCGCCGAATATTAACAGCCCTTTCCAATGCCTGACGGCGAATTTTACAGCTTTTTCCGTGGTTTCTTTCGCCTTTTGCGCCGCTTTTTTCGCCGTCGCCGCCGTTTGCTTTACGCGGTCAAGGTTGCCCTGCCGGAACGATTTGGCATAATCCCGTTTGATTTTCCGCTTGTGCCATGCTTTTGTAATCGGGTTCGCCTCCGCAAGCTCCGGGTCAAGCCGTAAACTGCGCTCATAGAGCGCGTTGACGTTAGCCTTAAACGCCTTTTCCTCGGCTTTGGCGGCGGCGCGGTACGGACGGAATTTCAAATGCTTATATCCCGCGCCGATTTTCCGCGCCGCGCCCTCGGCTCGGCGTTCCGCAAAGTGCGCCGCCTCAATACCCGTGTTGTCGGATTTCCTAACCTCGCTATGGACGGCAAGCGCGGCCTCGCGCCCCGGACGTTTAAGGATATGGGTTAATTTGCCGTTTGGCGGCTTGTCGCGCTCCCGAAAAGTCAAGCGCGTTTTGGATCTCCCTACGGGTTTATCCGAAACGCGCTCTATGGACAAAACTTTTTCTTTGGGTATCTTCGCCCGCGCCGCCTCAAAACGGTCTGCGGTTCTGTCGGATTTCTTGATATACGGGGATAGCGCGGGGTCTGCCCGCTCCGCGTCGGTAAACTGCAAGCGTGAGGTTTCCGGGCTACGGTTGACGCGCTCAAAGATTTTTTTGTTTTCTTTCCGTACCGCCCGTTTTTTCATTGCCCGCCGCTCCGATAATACCCGGTCAACCGCGCCGCCGATTAGCTCCGCGCTGTCGGTATCGGGGGAAACGTCAAGCTCCCGCCCGCTGATACGCTCCGCGCCCCCCGTGGCCTTGTTCATCTCTACCGCGCCGCCGCGGGTCATTTGCTGTACGATTTTGTCAGGTGCTTTTATCTCCTTCAAGGTTTATCGCCTCCTTTCCCCGCGCTGTTTATGCGCTCACCCGCAAGGCGGCAATATTCGGCGTTTATGTCAATGCCGATATACCGCCGCCCGGTCTGTACCGCCACAAGCCCCGCCGTGCCGCTCCCGATAAACGGGTCAAGCACTATGCCGCCCGGTGGACAGCCCGCAAGTATGCACGTTTCGGCCAGCTTCGGCGGGAAAGCCGCGAAATGCGCCCCGCCATACGGCGCGGTGTTAATGCGCCATACGTCGCGCTTGTTGCGGAATACGGGGATTTCCTCGTCGGGTATCGCGCCCGCCGCCCGTGGTCTGTTAATGCCCTGTGCCGATTGTCCCGGTACGCTCCTCGCGTACTTGTGTAAGCCGCGCCCGCCTTTCATTCGTTCTGTTGTTGCCGCCGCAACAGGTTCAGCGATTGCCGCGCCGTCATAGTAATATTTCTTTGACTTGGCAAGCAAAAACACAAATTCGTAACTGCGGGTCAAGCGGTCTTTTGCGCTCTCCGGCATGGCGTTCCCTTTTTCCCATATGGCCGCGTTCCGCAAATACCAGCCATCAGAACGCAAGGCGAACGCCAATAGCCACGGTATGCCGATTAAGTCCTTATGTTTGCACCCGACCGCGTCGTGGTTGATTGCTACTTGCTGTCCTGTCCTGCCTTTGGGGTTTTTCGGGTCGAAATGGTTGCCCTTGCTCCCTGTGCCGCAATAAGTATCTGCGATATTTACCCAAAGCGTACCGTCAGGGCGCAATACACGCCACACCTCGCGGAATACGGCGGCAAGCCGTTTAATGTACCGCTCCGGCGTTTCCTCGCGCCCGATTTGCCCGTTAATCCCATAATCGCGCAAGCCGTAGTACGGCGGGGAAGTAACGCAACAATGGACACTTTCGGGGGGCAGGGTTTTTAGTATTTCCGCGCTGTCGCCCTGTAAAATGATGTTCGTTTCCATGCCGCCGCCCCCCTATGACACGCTTTCCGATAACCGGGTTGACATGATTTTATACAGCATGGTATTTTCGGGGAATTTATCGACAAAGGGCAATATGACATTGCCAAAGAATATTAGCCCCTCGCCAGCTTCGGAGTTGGTGACGTATGCCAGTTGTTTAGGGGATATATTCAGTTGTCGGGCAAGTATCTCCCTGTCGCCCGCCCCTTGGTTGAGGATAAGCAGGAAGTCCGAATTTTCAAGGACATTGCGTATTTCGGGGCTTTCCAAAAGCTCATTGACGTTTTGGGTTATGCCTGTCGGCATACCGCCCCACTTGCGAAAACGCTTGTAAATCTCGCCGGAATAGGCAGCGGTCTGCGGCTCCTTAAAGAGCAAATGAAACTCGTCCATATAGTAGCGCGTCGCCTTTTTTGCCGCCCGGTTCCGCGTTACCCGGTTCCAGACCTGGTCTTGGATTATCAGCATACCGAGCTTTTTTAACTGCTTGCCTAACTGCTTAATGTCAAAGCATACAAGGCGGTTGCCAATATCGACGTTAGTACGGTTGTTAAAAATATTAAGGCTCCCATGCACATAGATTTCAAGTGAAGTAGCCACGCGCTGCGCTTCGGTTTCCGGTTGTTTGCGTAACTCGTTGTATAAATCTTCAAGTATCGGCATTTTAGCCGGGTCAACCTCGCCAACCTTTGCCGCCGCGTCCGCGAAAAAGTCCCGGTAAACATTCCGCACGGCGCGGTCAATGACCGTCTTTTCCACGGGTTCAAGCCCGTTTTTCCCGCCTATAATCAATTCGCACATAGACAGGATAAAGTCGGATTTGAGCGCAAGCGGGTTTTCTTCCTCGCTGTAATTCACGTTGATGTCCATAGGGTTCACAAAGTCCGTGCTGTTCTGTGAAATGCGGATTATCTGGCCGTGCAGGGCTTCCACAAGGGGCGAATACTCATTTTCCGGGTCCGCAATAATTATATCGTCCTGTGTGATAAGGAAAGCGTTGGTAATTTCGCGCTTGGCGGCAAAGGATTTACCGCTCCCCGGAGTGCCTAATATGAGGCCGTTCGGGTTCTTCAAGCTCTTTCTATCGGCCATTATCATATTGCCGGAAATGGCGTTGCGCCCGTAGTAAAGAGCTTCGCCGCCTTGAAATATCTCGCGGGTGATGAACGGAATAAATATAGCCGCGCCGGAGGTCGTAAGCCCGCGCTGTATGGGGATTTGGTTAAGGCCGAGAGGGAGAGAGGACATAAGCCCCGGCTCCTGCATATAATCCAGCCTGTGCAAAGCGCAGTTGTGTTTTTGTGCGATACCCGACATTTGGAATACGCGGTTGTCAAGGCTCTGTTTTGACCCGGCCACATTCATAATCAGCACGGTAAGCAAAAACATTTTTTCGTTACGGCTCTGCAAGTCTTTGAGTAGCTTTTTCGCCTCGTCGCCGTAGGTATTGAGGTCTGTCGGCATGATTTCCATGTCGTACCCGCTTCTAACGGCTTTTTTCTGCTCGTTCACCCGCATACCGTCAATGTCCGTGATTTTGCGTTTAATCATCTTCACGGCCTCGTTTTGGTCGATACTGCGGATATGCAGATTGACAACAACATTCGTGTCAACCTCCAAGAAGTCGGCAAGTATGCGGTCGTTCAGTTCGGGAGCCATAATCTGCAAGAAGCTCACCGCGCCGATTTTCCCGCCCACGCGGAACGTGCGCCCCTCGCCAAAGTGAAAGCTGGTCGGCGCGATATAGTCCTTTGTACTCATGCCCGTTTTCGCCAGCCAGTCCCAATCAAAGGCGAAAGGTTCCGTTATGCCAAGATGTAAAATGCTGTGCATGGCCGCAAGCCGTTCCTTGCCGGAGAGTGTCCGCGCCGCCGCGCCCATTATCTTGTAATGGTTGAGCAGGTCGGTTTCAATCCGGGCAAGCCGGGATTTTGCCATTTTGGGGCTGTCGGCCTCGATTGCGAAAGTTAAAAACTTCGTCCGCACAAGCCCGTTGTTGCCCGTTTCAAGCTGTTTTTTCAAAATACCGTCGTACTCGTCGCGGATATAATCGGAATCGTCCCCGGCAAGCGGTATTTCAATCGCGTTGTAAAACTCCGCTTTCGCCGCACGGCGGCTGATAAAGGTTTCCTGCACCGATATGGACGGGTCGAAATAGTTGTAAAAGTCGCAAAGGTTTTCAAAGATGGCCGTCTGCTCGTCCTTGTCCGCAAGCATATAATTAACGTCCTCGTATTCAATCGTCTTGCTGTAAAGCCTGTCCGTCACCCTGCAAACGCCGTCCGGGTACATGGCAAGGTAGGGAATTGACGCTTGAACGCTCGTAGGTTTGGCCGGGTCGCCTTTGGCGGCGGTTATCGCTTTATCCACCCGCCGCCGTTGGCCGCGCGTAAGGTTTGCAAACATACCGCCCTTTTTCGCGCCGCCCGATTCTTTATTTTTTGCCTTTAACAATGTTCTGTACCTCCCTGTAAAGCTGTATTTGCCGCCCTGTGGCGGCATATAGGTTGTTGGTCTGATATGTCCGTATTTTCGGGCGTTTAAGTTTCACGTCGATAATGCGCCGCAAGAATTTTTCAAGCGGCTGGCCGTTTTTCTCGTACAAGGCGAATAAAAACCACGGCAACATGACAATCACCATGAGGAACGCCGCCGTACTCACGGGCAGGAATGTTTTTAACAAAAAGAAAAGCGGCAATCCCGTAGCCGCCGCCCCGCCGAAACATACCGTTTGCCTTTTTGTAAGGCCGAGTATGAATTTTGTCTTTACCCGCGTTAAATCTTTCGGGATTGATACATAAGCCAATGTAGATACCTCCTTTGCAATAAACATTTTAATTTTGTTGTTGAAATAAATTTTATAACCTGTTAGGCTTGGATTATCCCACACGGAAAGGAAGATAAAAATGCAAATCCATGTAGAAAATATCCCCGCCAGTCCAATAGTTTATATGCGTCGTACAGGCGCATACGGTGAGCAGAACTATAAGCTCATGCAAGATATGAAAGAGTGGATACGCGGTCAAAATCTTTGGGGCGGCAATGGCACGATATACGGAATAGCGCAGGATAACGCCGCAACCACCCCGCCGGAACAATGCCGCTATGATGTATGCTTTTTGACCGATAAGGTGCTTGAAGATACTGCTATACAGCGCGGTACGTTACCATCGGGCATATATCTCATTTTTGAAGTCCTACATACAGCCGATGAAGTGAGACGCTTTTGGGGTTCGATTGGTGAAGCCTTAACGAAAGAGAACAAACAGCTTGATGAAAGCCGCCCTATATTGGAGCGTTATCAATTTGCCCTTGTTGAAAACGGATACTGTGAGTTTTGCGTCCCTATTCTATCTTAGCTTTTACCGTCCACACCGCGACGTTGCGCCCGGTCTGCTTGCATGGCCGCTTTCCCGTTACTTCTACTTTTCCGGCCTCCTTTAGCTCCGTAAGCCGGGGCGCGGCAAAATTGCGCTCGTCGGTGGGCGTTATGCCGCGCCTGTGAAGCTCCCCGGCCACTTCCCGCGCCGTCATGCCGCCGTGTTCCGTGAGTATTTCAAGTATGACGCGCCGACGTGCCGCCGCGTCCTGTTTCGCGGCCTCGTAGCTCTCCCGCCGCGTTTCCTGTGGTATATCCATAAATCTAACCTCCATGTCCTTAATCCAAAAAAGCAAAGCGTCCCGTTGTCCGGGTTCAAGTTGCGTAATGCTGTTCAAACGATAGCCCCCTTAATGCGCGTGTAGGATTGATTTTGCAAGGCTCCCGCTTTTCATCATGGCGAAACAAAGCATTACGGTGTAAGCCGCCACGGAAAATATCGCGCTGTGTACGTCGGTTGCTATTATCATGTCGTTTACCAAGACGGCGTAAATCCCCACGCACACCATGAGGAAAAAGCCTTGAATACCGAGCGCGAGAAGCCCGCGCAAAAAGTTGTTGCCTGTCTGCCCCCACTCTTTATTTGTCATTGTCGCAAGCGGTATAGGTGCGACGGAACAGGTCAAATATATTTCAATCATGCGCCCGTAGAGAATGACGGTTATAATAACCGACATGATTTTAAGGCAAAAGCTGACTATGAATGTTTCCAGCGTCAATAGCAGTAGTTCGGGGATTCCGTATGCTTCAAGGTTCATGGCGGCTATGGCCGCGTCTATGTTTATCGCCGTGCCTCCGTGTATTACTCCGGCCGCGCCCGACACAATATGTTGCGCCACGTCGAACACGGCCATTGTAATATCAAAGGTGTGGGCGACGATAAACACCGCCACCCACGCCTTGAAAACCCACTTGAAAAACATAAACGTGTCTATTTCGTGCATGGAATTTTTGTCTATTACCATGCCGATTAGCTCCGCACATAGAACATAGGTAATGATTATCCCCGCGATTGGTAAAATGACGGTTTCCGAAAGCGTTTGTATCATGCTGAAAATATTAGCGTTCCACGCTTGCGGGGTCGCCCCAACCTCGGCGGCTATCGTCCCTACTTTCTCGTTCACGTCCCCGAACATACCCGCCAAACTGGATTCAATAGCTTCTATGAGTAACTCTTTTATCCAGTTTGTTATAGCGTCAAGTATGCTCTGCATTTATGCGCTCCTTTCCGGCTTTATTAAGTGTGAAGAAGCCCGGACAAAAGCGGCACTAACACTAAGCCGATTAGTGCCACGCCGCCCCCGGCCATCAGTTGTTTGACGCCCTGCGATTTGCTGGCCGGGTTGTCTTGTCCGTATCCCTCTAGCAAGTTGATACCGCCCCATACGCAAAGGCCGCCGCCAAGCGCGATTACGAGCATTTGCAGTACGTCTATTGCAGATGTGAAAAAATCCATGATATGACCTCCAAAAAGTTTTTTTGTTTTAATTCGCGGCTGTCGCCGCGTGAAAAAGAGTATAAAAAAACCGCCGTTTTATAACGGCGGCGTAACAAGGGGGAATCCCTCGCCCGGTATGGCGGTGATTTTATCATGTTTGATTATCCCTCGCTTTCGATTTCCCCGATAGCGTCCGCGTCCGGGATTTCGGCAATATCGCCGGGGCTGTCCTCTATCTCGTAAAAGTAAAAGGGTTCGTCCGGCGCGACAGGCGGGCGCGGCTTTCTCAAACGGTCAAGGTACTTTTCCACGTCAAAGGCGTTTTTCTTTTCAAAGTCGGAAAGGTACTTGTAACGCGGGTGTTTGGTAATATCAAACTTGGACGATAAAAACGGCCTCACGCCGCGAAGCATACAGATACACTTGCCGCCGTCCATCACCGCGATTTCGTCCTGGCTCATTAGCTCCTTTCCCATTTTTTGATAGTTGAGGCCATGCGACGGCGATTGTCCCCGGCTTTCGGAAGTGTTGAAACTGTCGATTGTTTCCTTGCCTAAAAGCTCCGACATATCTTTTAACGTGCTTTTTTCCTTGCCGCCGAGAAACAGGGTTGTATCACAATTCCCGGCGATTGTGTCCGCGTTGTCCTTGTACGCTGATTTAAGCTGTGCCTGTGATTGCAAAATAATAGAAGCCGAGATTTCCCGGCTCCGTATCGTGGCTATTAACTTCTCAAACTGTGGAATCTGGCCGATATTTGCGAACTCGTCTAAAAGTAACCGGACATGAACGGGAAGCCGCCCGCCGTAAAAATCATCTGCTTTATCACAAAGCAAGTTAAAAAGCTGTGAGTACATCATGGCCGCTACAAAATTAAATGTGCTGTCTGTGTCGCTTATAATCACGAAAAGCGCGGTTTTTCTGTCGCCTATGGTATCTAAGTCCAGCTCGTCGTATTCCATGAGTGCGCGAAGCTCTTTAATGTCAAAGGGTGAAAGCCTTGCGCCGCATGAAACGAGTATAGATTTTGCTGTTTTGCCCGCCGCCATTTTGAATTTGAGATATTGAAGCACGGCGAAGTGTTCCGTGTCTTTTTTCGCTAACTTCTCAAACATCAAATCCACGGGATTTTTATAGTCCTCGTCGTCCTCTCTCGCGTCCGAAGCGTTTACCATGTCAAGAAAAGTAATAAAGTTCTTTTCGTCCTCGCGTCCCTCGTAGAAAATATAGCCGATTAACGCGGTATAAAAGAGTTTTTCTGCCTTTATCCAAAAGTCCTCTGTGCTTTTTTCGCCCTCGCCTTTGGTATTGACTATGATAGTCGTAACAAGTTTTAATATATCTTTCTCGCTCCGCAAGTAAGCAAAGGGATTGTATTTCATGCTCTTTGCAAAGTTTATTGTGTTGAGGATTTTAATGTCGTAGCCGCCGCGCCTTAATAGCTGTCCAACCTCAATTAAAATCGTTCCTTTCGGGTCTGTAACGCAATACGACGAATGCATTTGCATGATATTTGGCTTAACAAAAAATCTTGTCTTGCCGCTGCCGCTCCCGCCGATTACAAGCACGTTTTTGTTTCTCGCATTGGCGGGATTTTTCGGGCGGCTGTTCATTGTGAGCCTTTCGGTCTGCGTCAAAAGCACATTGTTATTAAAATCGGGGTCTATATACGGTGCTATGTCGGCGGGCGTTCCCCAACGCGCCGAGCCGTATTCTATGCCCTTGCGGTACTTTTTGGCGTTCTGCTTTTTTATCTGCAAGGCAAGAAAGAGAATGGCCGCGCCGATTGCGCCCACAAGTAAATCCTGCGGGTGGAAACTTGGCAACGGGCTTTTGAACGCGGCGGCAAAGCCGCCTTGCAGATTTAACACTTTCGCGCTTACGTCCGCGCCCATGGCCAGCCGGAACGCTTGACCGCACTTGTCCGCGAGATAGAAAAACAGCACAAAGGGCAGACCCATGATAACGAGCTTTTTTATATCCGGCTTCATAATCACCTTGCCCCCCTGTCCTTGTTTTTCACTTTGTCCCGCCCGTTGTTTAGGGCTTGCGCCGCCTGTTTCGCCGCCGCAAGCGTCTTGTTAATAGACGGCTTACGGCTTGCCTGTTTCACAAGTTTTTGCGTGTACTGCTTGAAAGCGTGGGTTACGCTGTCCGCGTCCTTGCCTTTGAAAAAAAGCGTATATTTGCCCTTGCCGTCTCTGACGGCGGCAAAGTCCACGTTATGCTTTTTCATGGTACGGTGCAAAAGCCGCAAATCCGGGTGTTTAAGCTCCACGGTGGAAAGTCCGTCGTTGTGCTTGGATAACTGTTTAAGCGTCTGCTTGCCGTGCTTTAGTTCCGTCGTTTTATCGCTCGCAAAGGTTTTTTTAATGTTTTCGGTACTGTATTTGCCGCTTTCCAAATCAGCTATGAGCTTATCAATCGCCTTTCTTAATTCCCCGGCGGCGAGCTGGCCGACGCGGACGGCAAGGTTAATTGATTTCTCGTTGATTTCGTCCTGCATGGGTCTGTCCCCCTTTCGTGAGTAGTGAAATTAAAGCCGTTAAATCAGGCCGTTTGCCATATCGTGCGCGACAAGCGCGGTGTAATAACTGTCTATCGTACTTGGTGCGTTGAACAGGACGGCAAGCATATATTTCTTGATATTGCGTATGTCCGTCGTGTTCTTTTTCAGACAGTCAAGCACAAATTCCAAATGTCCGCTATGGAGCTTCAAAAACTTTGCCTTGACAAGCTCGGTGGGGTAATCGTCCCCAGCAATACGTAGTGTCTTTTTTGCCGTGCAAACTGTTTCAAGCATGAGGTCAACAATCTCGTTGATACGGTCTTTGTCATACGGGTAACGCTCAATCATAATGTCATACTCGATATTCTCCCGTATGATTTCCCTGTATATTTCAAATGCGCTCATACTCCTTTCCTTTCCGTTCCTTTCCGGCGGCGCAGCCGCTCCACCCGCGAAAGGCAAGGGGTCAGGGGAATGGATAGGAATGGAATCGGTACTTGATGAATCAGTAATTGATTTTTCTTTACTTAATATGCTTTCTTTATTTAATTGCGTGGGATTTTCCAGCGTAGAATTAGCCTGTGTGGGATTTTCCGACGTAGGTTTTTCCGGTGTAGGAAAGCCGGATATAGGTGGGGTAGGGTCATTGTCCGGCGTAAAGCCATCCTGCGGCTGTTCGCGTATGATATACTCCGCACCGCCAAGCTGTCCGTTTTCTTTCCGCTCCCGTGAACGGGTGATATATCCCGCCCGTTCTAATTCCTGTACCGCGCTCCGTATCGCGTCCAAGCTCTCCCGGTTAATATGCGTCAAGCCTTTTAACGTGTAATCCCATGTGTCCGGCAAGCTCAACATCTGCGACAAAAGCCCTTTTGCTTTCAGCGTCAAGGCCGCGTTTCGCAAGTGGTGATTAGACATAACTGTGTAATTCTGCGTTTTCTCAATGCGGAATACCGCCATAATAAAAGCTCCTTTCCGCGCTCCGGGCAAGAACAAAGTGCCTGCGGCACTCTCAACTCCCCTGCCCCTCACTCATGAGGGGTTTTGGGGTTTCTTTTTGTCGCTTTTTATTGTAAAATGTTCTTATGCATTATAAAAACATTCTCCAAAC
>Ga0153940_1000810_pt1 | contig 14851 bp, 15 predicted proteins | sample TSNJ024MetaG_FD_104736 | JGI IMG/M metagenome (GOLD analysis project Ga0153940, IMG submission 104736) | Attine ant fungus gardens microbial communities from New Jersey, USA - TSNJ024 MetaG | ecosystem: Host-associated > Fungi > Mycelium > Unclassified | place: USA: New Jersey, Brendan T. Byrne...
ACAGACGCGAAAGGCAACGGCACAGCATATCAGCCTGATGAATGGGTATCCGCAAACGGCAATATCACCCTCTATGCACAGTGGGAGAACGCTGTATACAACATCACATATGATGCAAACGGCGGCAAAAACGCACCTGCAGACACAATGGACTATTACAGCATGGTGTTCGGTCAGGCAGCAGCTTCCGGCAATATGACACGCAGCGGTTATGTCTTCACAGGCTGGAACACGGACGCAAAGGGTAACGGTACAGCATACCAGTCCGGTGAATGGGTATCCGCTAACAGCAATATCACCCTCTACGCACAGTGGAAAAAGGATGATGTAAAAAAAGTATCTGATGCCGAATTTTTACATGAGAGAACTGATAGATTAAGAAAAGGCATGAGCCAAAACGAATTACGCCTTAACGGTAAAGTTTTAACATTGGTTATCGACGGCAGGGAATTTGTTCTAAGCAGAAATGCAAACAACCGCAATATCAGTGGTGAAATAGCCCTCGGTGATGGTTATTTCTTAAAATATGATATCAAGGGAAACGGCTCAAATATTAAAGACTTTAGAATTATCAAGAAATAAACATGATTTAATCCAATAAGCGAAAATTCATGGTATCAAAACCTTAAAAGAAGCAGAAAAAACGGGAAGGAAATATGCTTTTCCAAATAAAGAAATCTCTCCCTGTTACAGACGGGAGAGTTTTTCTTTACTGGCTCATATTGAAAACGCAGAAACTTGTTGCTAATATCTGATAGCAGACTGTAATCCCCATTCAAGCGCAAGGCATCTATTAACATTCAGATAAAGACAGATATCAGGGAGGGTAAATTTGAAAAATAAAATTTTATCGTTACTTATTGCAGGTGCAATGGCAGTCACTATGTTAACAAGCTGCAATAATTCTGGGGAAACAGTAGACACAGACACAACAAATAATGTGGCAGAGGAAGTGGATCAACCTGCTGCTCAGACGCAAAGCAGGGACCTCATAACTGAAGATTATACAGATAAGCTTATTATTGAGTTTATCTCATCAGTAGAGGATGATGTGGTCTGCGGAATATGGTATACACAATATTCGGTAGGTCGTACAATCGCTAATGGGGAGAATTATCATCTGAGTGAAAATGAAATTTTAATAGAATATGTAAAAGATACTGACTCTACAACGGTAAGTATTGGAGGACCAATATTCGAAAATACAAGGATGATAACAGAAAATATAAAATTGCGGGAATTTAAAAAAGAGGAATTTGATCATGTAGGATTTGCGATCAGTAAAGGTGACACAGAATTGTTTCGTGTAACTTTTACCAGGGAAATAGATACATTAATTTCTGAAGAAGCTACACTTTGGGAAGAAACAGAACAAGAATAATGTCAAATTATGAAAATATGAGTGTGCCTAAGTATACATCTGAAATTGATTCCTAAGAAATAATGAAATCTCCCTTATATCAGGGAGATTTTAACTTTAGTTTCATAAATATATTTCTCTAATATGGTTATGGTCTCTTCCTTGGAATAAAGGTATCTGCTTTCCGGCAAATGTTTTATAAAATCAAGAAAAGCATGGTATAATCCTGTTTCAGGTATCGTAATCATATTCCATGCGTTGTCATTTATGTAGTTAAACACATTAACGGCTGAATCTGTTAACGATATGGACAGATAATCCGATAGCCTAAGCGTATTGGGATTTATAATCCGTAATATCTGTTTGTCATTCACACAAACCTCCAATAATCTTTCCAGTAAAATCAACCGGTATTCCATAGGAATGATTTTAGCATAGGTAAGGGGGAACTCAAGACAGGTTCCAGTCTCCAGAAAGTCAACCAGACCCTGTTCGGAAAAAAAGTGATAAGGTACGCTTGAATGGGATTGCCCCTGTTCTATGCGGGCAATGACCTGTGCAAGGAAAACCTCTCTGTTATTCAAATCATCTCTCAGCAAGGTGCGCGCCATTTCAGCAGTGCCAACACTTAGGAGACAGGGAGAATACTCAAGCCAATACTCATACTGTGAAGTACTCATTTTTTCAAGTACGATCACAATGAAGTCTGATAAACCTGATGATGTCCCGGAAAAACACCGGCATTTATTAAGCTGGCATCGAAATTGGTTACTATAAATATTGAACAGCTGAGGCTCCCTACATAAAACAGCACTTTCAAAGTCCTGGGAAAAGAGGAGCAGGGAGTCGTTAAAAATAGCATGATACGGAAACAGTAACCCCTCATTGGTGTTGCTGATATAATTATCATAGTAAAAATAAGCATCATACAAAAACTGCGTGGAAAAAGAGAGTGAAAGGCTTGTAGCAAGGGTCTTCAGGTTGTGATTTTGCGTTTCCAATATATCTGAATTGCTTTTGACCAAATAAAGTATTTGCGTGATCTGTAATATCCGTTTATCAGGATTTGCCACAGCTGTCAACACATGATTCAAGTATTCCAACCCCGGTTCAGGAGGAAGAAAAACGGAGAGCACAGGTTTTGTATGAGAATTGACAGTCCGGTTAAGTTCAGACTGAAATACATGCAGCGTGTTGTTCCTGCCCTGAATGGAATGAATCTGTCCGTCAGTACAGGAAGCCACATTATGATTACCTGTATATTCATAGGATTGATGCCCACGCTCATTTTCATAAATAACCGAGAAATTTTCCAATAACTCTTTTATGTAAAGTCTCTGGTAATAGATATCCGCTCCCACCAGATTAACAGCATAAGCTGTTTCCAATTCCTCCTTATCGAATGTCCTTAGTTGTAAGGGCTGTAATAATGAATGAAATGTTTCGGCTGAAGGAGTACGTTTATTATTCAGATACCGCTGAATATTATTACGGTCAACTCCTGTCAGCTTTGCATATTGCAATATATTTAATCCGCTTGCCAGCATATGCTTCTTTAATAATTCTCCGAATGAATCCATAAAACCACCAATCCCTTCTGTAAAATGTGATTATGGGCCGATAATATACCGGCTAATTCGACACATTAATCCTATTATAGAAATTGTGGTTTTTATTGTCAATAAGTTAATGAAAATAAATTGGCATATTTGCTGGCTCATATTGAAATTGCAGAAAATAGTTGTTACTATCTGATTGCAGACTGTATTGGGAATTGGGAATTTTCAAGTAGATTTTACAAAGGAGGAGTACAACATGAACAAAGCAGAATTAATAACAGTTATAGCTAAAAAGGCTGATCTCTCGCAAAAAGACGCAGAAAAAGCATTAAAGGCATTCACAGATGTAGTGGCAGAGGAATTGAAGAAAGATGGAAAGGTTCAGTTATTTGGCTTTGGTACATTTGAAGTGACCAAGAGAGCTGAAAGAGAGGGCATAAATCCTCAGAGCGGCGAAAGAATAATGATAGCTGCATTTAATGCTCCTAAATTTAAGGCTGGAGGAGTTTTAAAGAGTATGGTGAACAGTATGTAATGTTATCGTATAAAATATTGTAATTGGAGGTCGAATGGGAATGAAGCAAATCAAAAGAAATATTATGATTATGTTTGCTTTCATATTAATAGCAGGAAGTCTTTGGACGAACAATCTGACCACACTGGCAACTGGAACTAAAGTACCTGCGGCGGATGTAATATGGAACAAAGCAAATGATATAAAGATATCAGTAAAAACAGTTCCGGTTCCAGAAGGATCAGAGGTAACAGGTGAGTTTCTGAATATGTCTCTTTATCATGAAAGTAACATGAAAACAAGCATTGCATATCGTTTTTGGGATATGAAAAAGTACACAAAGGACTGGATTCTATACTATGATGACTATGAAGGCAACTGGGATTTCTCTGAATACATAAATGAAAGTGGTACTTATAAATTGGAGGTGACTCATACTGTTTCAGTATCTGGGAGTGATGCATATGATGGTTTAAATAGTTTTTCAAACGGCAGCGGCGAATATGAGTATGTAAGACCTGATGAAGAATTAAACGCTGTCCATGTCTGGTGGGAAGAAGATGGTACACTGAACTGGTCTGTGGTAAAAGAAGATTATGCGAAACAGTATGTAATGTACTTATATTATGACGGCATGTATGCACGTGCGATTTACTTTGATAACGATTATATTATGGACGGGATTGCGGTTGATTACTTTAATACAGAAATTTACAAGGCGGTTATGAGTCAACCGGGTACATATACATTAAAGGTACGCGTTTTGAGCTCCGATGTTGACCAAGTAGCTAATTCTGTGCTATCTGATGCCGGAAGCTATACCATATTTGAAGATGGCAGCATAATGTACGAGGATAATTCACCTGAAGAGGATAAAGTTAATAACGTAGAAAATGTAACTTACACAGCGACGTGGCTGCCTGTTACTGAAGAGGAGCTTGAGAGATATTCCTATTCGGTATCTACAATGGTATCTGTTCTTATGACGAAATCAAGTGACTTTGAAGTGGTTCAGGTAGGTGGCAGTGTGCAAGGGAGGAAATTCTTTGACGCGATTGAAATGATACTTGGTGACTATACGATAGGCGGAACATTAAATGTAATACTGGATTACCAATTCCTATACAATCTGGCGAATCCGGTCACAATTACCATAGAAATTCCGGAATACATGAGAGCAGAGGGCAGAATCTTTTCTATGGCAGGTGTAGATGAAGCAGGTGTTCCATATATGCAGGAGGACTTGGATTCTGATCCGGATACCATTACATTTATTGTACAGGAAGGATATGCTTTTGCTTTGTGTCATATTGATGTGAAGTGAGATGGATCCGGTTCTCTTGGTGTTAGGCAGAGAGCCGGATTTTCCTTTAAACAGCTATGGAATGATAGCAATTTCCTTTATCACATATATCCATTAATCGGTCATCTATGTAATAAAATGTGGGTTTCGCAAAACATATAAGGATATTATCAGAGAGTGTAACATAAGGAAACAATCAGGGAAGTGAAAATGAAACAAGTAAAACAAAATTTGATGTATCAACAATGGAAGGAAAAATGAATAAGGAATCAACAAGCAATACAACAAACAGCGACATAAACAACTCAGAAAAGTATCCATTAGGTTTTACATATACCCAGTTTATCTCAGGAGAGTACCATAGGAGATGATGATCATCGGATAAAATGGAAGATAGTCATTTTTCTTGAAGCATTGTTACTATTATGATCTAACTAAGATCTACAATGTTGGATGGAATATTTTAATTTAAAAAGGAGTTTAATTTATTATGAAAAGAATGAGTTTATTCAAAAGCTCCATTACTGTCCTTTCGGCGGCAGCAATGGTAATAGCACTTGTAGGTTGCGGAAATGGCACATCTACCGCAAACACACAAACAGCAAGCAAAACAGAGTCAGGGAGCATAGCTCTTGAATCAGAAGCAAATGTAGAAGCAGAAGAAATTAATCAAGAAGAGGCTGTAGAAGATCCTAGAGTGACTTGGGCTTTAGAAAATGAAGAAAATTTAGAATTTAACTTTTTTGTTTTAAATAACGAAACCCAGGAAAAAACTATCCTTGAAAATGGGGATAGGTGTTTTTTGAATGAAAATGAAACATTGATGTTTCATACGAAAGAGGAGTATTCGGAGTTTACAACTTCTGGAGTGATATTTAAAAAGCTGGAGTTTGTGGGAAAGAGCACTGCGATTGTGTCATTACTAGTTTTCTCAGGTGATGAAGAATTATGTTTTGCATATGGAGATAAGGAAGCTAGGATAGTTATCCTTCCTGAAGAAGATATACTGATTTCTGAAGAAACTCCAGAAATTGAAATCCCTGAAGGGTTAACTTATGATGAATTTATAAACTATATGTTTTGGGAAACGGATGTTTTAGGAGATTGTGAATTCATTATTTGGAATCCGGAAATTGGAAGTGGCCGAATTATCACTGATGAGACTGTATCTATGGATGATGGTGAAGAACTTATCATATATAATGGCAGTTTAGACAAGATAGACTTTGAAATTATCACTGGAGATGTTAATGCCAAGGTACGGGATTGGGATAGGGTACTGGAGGTAAATTCACCTGGAGAAATAACTTGTAAAATAGTATTTTCTACAGGTGAGGAATTTGAAATTACTTGTACAATCGAATAACAAAACCAGACTCAAAGGGACAGGTCCCTTAAAATCCGGAAGAATATAAAATGAAATTCCTATGGATTTCATTTTATATTCTTCCTGTGTGAGATTTAGAAATTCTTAGATGCCGTACTTTGGTATCTTAGAATTTCTTCTCACACTTTATACGCAAAATATAAGATCATCCCAATATATAAAAGGAGCTAATAAAGCGCAGAATAATTAGCACTTTATTAGCTCCTTATTTTAAGGTATTATAGTATTGAAACTAATAATAGGATGGATCACTTTCTCAACGGCGCTCCATCCCATCAGGCAATTAGCAGACTTAAACAATCTGCATACTCTTATGATAAATGATTATTCTGTATCTTTCAAGGATTATTCAGAAAAAACTTTTCGAGCATTTTCCTATATTTTTCTTTATACAATTCCTGACAGGCTCGAAATCTTTCATTATACTCTTTTGTATTCTCCATACTTCTTCCTTTTGTTTGTTATTTAAGAAATGCGCCATAGTTTTGCCTATCATCTATGATATATTCGATCTTTACACAATTCTCAGTTTCCATGACCTGAAAAACCAGCCAGAGATGTGGCCAGAAATTCAGAACCCTGTATTTTGATGGAACACGCTTAAGCCTTGGGCAACCTATAAGTGGAGAATTTTCAAGATAGGATACCTTGTCATCAAATGCATCTAAAAAGCGGAGTGCACATTCTTCCCCATTGTCTGTAAGGCAGCGTATTGCATAGTCTTCCAAGACAGAATTTGCTGCAGGTGAGAGTTCAATATTATGCATGGGAATTCTCCTTTATTAATGCCCGGAGATTTTTAGTAGCAGTACCGGCTGGTATATCAGATAAGCCAGCTTTTCTCAATTCTTCAATTTCAATCAGCTTCTCACGGAGTTCCAGTTGTTTTTCACGCTGGTCATAAGAAGCGATATCCATAACAACCAAATCCCCCTCACCATTTTTGGTTAAAAAGACAGGTTCACCGGTTTCTTTGCACAAATTTGAAATTTCAATATAATTCTGCCGGATTGCTGCAGATGGTTTTATAATTGTTTGCATTGTAAAGCTCCCTTCATAGTAATATTATAATCTAATTATGATATTATTATACTATGAAGGAAATAAAAATGCAATATATAATAAGACTACAGTTGATATCCACTCTCTGGTCAACTATCCGTTAAACATGCATTTGTCGGATAGTCATCCTGCCCTATTGGTTGTTGTGCCCAAAATTCATGAGAAAGCAATCATTCATCTGGAGCCGGATGAAATAGCGATACTTTTAGATAACATAGAGTCATACGGAGACACTTTGTCCGGGCATAAGAAGGCATATTATGAAAAAACAAAAACACGGGATCTTGCCATTGTTACTCTATATGATACAATCTATTATGCTGCGACTAATTCTGATGTATTAGAGGTAGTTGGAGCAGACCAACAAATGCTGTTAAATCATTACCTTGAACATGGAATTAACGAAGGACGACTGCCATATGCGGGAGCTGTAGCAAACACGGCTTCCGGCAATACAACAGACGGATTATCGGATGCTGGAAATACATTTACACCAGTTCCTATGAGTCATCTTGCAAATCTGTCCAGCCTTCAAAAAAGGCATCAAATAAAGAACTCGCTCAGGCATATGCCATTGTGGTAGAGCTTGTTGCGATCTTCAGGTTATGATTTTGTGTTTCCAGTATATCCGAATTGCTTTTGACTATATATAGTATTTGTGTAATCTGTAATGTCCGTTTGTCAGGATTTATCACAGCTGTCAACACATGATTCAAGTATTCCAACCCCAGTTCAGAAGGAAGAAAAACTGAGAGTACAGGTTTTGTATGAGAATTCACAGTCAGGTTAAGTTCAGGCTGAAATACATGCAGAGTGTTGTTCCTGCCCTGAATGGAATAATTCTTTCCGTCAGTACATAAAGCCATATTATGATTACTTGTATATTAATAGGCTTGATTCCCGCGTTCATTTTCATAAATAACCGAGAAATTCTCCAATAACTCTTTTATGTAAAGTCTCTGGTAATAAATATCCGCCCCCACAAGATTAACAGCATAAGCTGTTTCCAAGTTCTCATTGTTGAATGTCCTTAGTTGTAAGGATTGTAATAATAAATGAAATGTTTCGGCTGAAGGAGTACGTTTATTATTCAGATACCGCTGAATATTATTAGGGTCAACTCCTGTCAGCTTTGCATACTGCAATATATTTAAACCGCTTGCCAGCTTTTGTGTGAGTTGTCAATAAGATAAAGAAAATAGTATGGCATATTTGTCGGCTCATATTGAAAACAAAGAGGATAGTTGTTATTATCTGAATGCAGACTGTACAGAGAATAAGCGAATAGAAAAGGGAGGAGTACTACATGAACAAAGTAGAATTAGTAACAGCCATGGCGGAAGAGGCAGACCTTTCACAGAAAGACGCCGAAAAAGGATTAAAGGCTTTCACAGATGTAGTGGCTAAGGAATTGAAGATATTAAGCTAAACTATATGTAATGTACTTATATTATAACGGCATGTTTATAGGTGCGATTTACTTTAATAACGATTATATTGTGAATGGCATTGAAGCTGATTATTTTAGTTCTGAAGTATACAATAGTTATTTAAAAACAGAAAGGAGTAATAAGAATGTTTATATTTAGTATTAAGGATGATATCATGAGGGGGAAAAAAAGAAGTATACTAAGATTGACTGTTTTTATGTTAATGTTGATGATTACAGTAACTATGGCAGGATGTCGAAACATACCTGAGGATGGCATTAATTCTGACCTAACAGAACATATATCGGTAGAATTATTTGAGTCAATTGAAGCCGAAAAAGATAGTGAGTTAATATTGAGTTGGGTTAATGATAATAGAGAAGATTTACAATTTAACTTTGCCATATGGAATATTGAAGAAAAAAACGGGAGAATTGTAAGTGACGGAGAGAAGTATATAGTTAATGACAATGAAATACTGATTTTCCATATGGAGTCTGGAGATATTTATGATTTAAGTATTGGTGGAAGTGTTTATAAGACAAAGGAATTGTTGGGAGAAAATACTTATAGCATTGAACTTGAAGCGTTTTCTGGGACAAAGAAAATGTATTTTCGTGAAGATGATATAGAAACGGCGATTATATTACAATCGAGAGAATTTTGGGAAGGTAGCGAACAGGATCAGGGAATTATAGAAATAGTGAATGAAGTAATAGAATATCATGATAATTATGAAACTGCAGTTACATATTATGCAGAGATTAAGAATATTGCAGATTTTCCAATTAAGATATCGAACTGTTATCTTGAGGTATTTGATGCGGCAGGAGTTGAAGTGAAATATACAGGGAATGTTACATTCATCGCATCAAATTCACTCGCTCCCGGAGAAAGTACATATTTATCGCTATCTGGCGAGTTTTACTATACATATGACCGATATGACAAGGATTTGGAAATGAATTCATGGATAGGCACATCTATTATAGATAATACAGATGTTGATGAATTGGGTGGTTATACCCTGTACTATAAAGTTGATGAGATAAGTGAAGAGGAATGCCCTACGTTTGAAGTAAAAAAACTGAATGTTAAAATGAGTGAATGGGAAGAAGATACACTTTTCAATTCAATTCATAAATTTAACGGAGTGATTAAAAATGTTGGAAACAGCAATTTGCGTAATCTTTATCTGGTGGCAATTGTTAAAAATGAGGATGGTAACATTTTGGGAATGTGGAGCAATAGCTGGGTTGATAGCGCACTAAGAATTGATAAGCTGGGAATGGAAGAAGAAGCAGAATTTGAAATTTTAGTAGATGGTCATTCTATGTCAAACACAGGAGATGGAGCGGACCATCCATGGTTAATTTTAATAAAGGATAGTGAAAATATATCGGTAGAAATAAAGATGGATTTCTTTGCTATTGATTAATAATTGAATTGAAGCAAAGAACACCTTAAAACTATAAAAACATTTACCTCTAAGGAGTACCGCAGGAGAAGGAATCTTCGGATAGAAAGAAATACAAGGAAGGTTTCTTTCCTGAACATTAATGATGAATATGGAACAAGTAAATTAACTCAATAGGATTTGAAGGTAAACATGAATAAGAAAACAACAAACGGTATAAACAGCGACGTAAACCAGAAGTCAAAAGTAAAGAAAAATTTTTTAGTAATGATTGTAGTAATAACAATAATAACAGTTGGAATATTAATAACAACTATTATATTTACAAGTAACAATCGGGAAAACTCTCAAGAATCTGAAACAATCCATATTACAAAAGGAGAGGACGAAATAAAGGAAACTGAAGTAGAGGTAACACATCAAAAAAATGAAGAAGAGACAGAAGATGTGAATGGAGAAACAGCCTTTATTGCAGCTGTAAATAATCTTAATTTATCAGGAGTACAGCTTCTGATTTGGGATCCAGTAAATGAAGAAATAGTAGTATTAGAAGATGAAGGCAGATACTTATTCAATGAGAATAAGGAATTCTATATATATTCTGATCTCGGTTTCTCAAATCCACAAATAAAAGTCACCTTTGCTAAAGGACTTGAAGAAGGTGAATTCTGTAGGCAACTTTTGTTAGGAGATTTCGAAAAAGAAAATATAGAAATTGGAATTGCCGGAATAATTAAAAAAGTCACCTTAGAATATGGATACGAAAAGGAAAATCTAAATGATGATTTAGTAAATGATTTAGTACTTGACGTATCTGGAATGACATATGAAGAGTTTAAAATGACAGACGAATTTTCTAATATCTTGGATAAGGAACTTGATCCATTCGGAATTATATGGAATTCAGAATTAGAAACAGCAAGATTTTTCAGAGATGGAGATATTGTGAATTTTGCAGATAGTGAAATTGTTATAATTAATAATGACACTGGATGGAGATATGTGTCTCATATTGCAAATCAAACAGTAGATGTGCATAGCTATAATGAATTTACATGTTTTGATATTGTAGTAGAAATACCAGAAACCTTAGAAGAATTGAATTTGATAATTGAATTTGAAAACAGATTTATAAAAGGTACAACATTTGAAATGACAATAACATTTGTTCAGACGGAATAAATCTCTTATCCGCAGAAATACCAGTGAAGTTCATTGGTATTTCTGTTTTCCTACAATATTAATATTACCATAATACGTGGAACTCAATCGTAATAAAACCGCTATAAGCACCGAGTTTATGACAAATGCCTGCTGGCGGCTCAAACCAAAACCGCAGAGCGGATATTCCACATGGGGTATCCATTTAGGTTCACATAATGCATATTCACTGAACTACTCAGTAGGATATAAGGAATACGTAGCAAAATACTCTTCAGTTGAATAGGGGAAAGTATATTTGAAATCCTCGGTTACAAACTCGAACCACCATTCATTGTATTTGCAATAATAACTATTATCATTATAGAAAGCTGAAATTGTACTATAGAAGTTGTCTGGGTTATCCTTTTCTTTATTTTCGGCTTCTTCTACAAAATGACCATCTAAATCGTACAACATATCAGGACTACCGTTTGTTGATATTCTAAGATACTCGCCATCAAGTACGGCTTCAAACCATTTGTCGTTGTCCATGCTTATCAGTTCACTGCCGTTTTTATCACACAATATATATTTTTCGTCTTTTTCAAACATCAGATAACCTGAGTATGAATATATCCCTTCCGACCCGTCCAACAAATAATTATATTCTTTAGGAAAGCTATGAAACCTATTAAAATCTAAGTCATATGTATTTACTCCATCCTCCGTATATTCTAGAAAGCCTCCTTCAATTTGTTCAATGCGATATTGGGTTTCAAAAACCGCTTTCTTTCCCTTGTAAACTGTGATTTTGTTTGTATCTTGATTTCTGGTATAGCTATATTCTGAAATAACATCGTCGCCAATTCCCATCAAAGATAGGCCTGGAATATCTGGAGTAGGAACCATTCCTGCCAGAGTTAGAAAACCTGTTATGTTGTCCTTATAACCGTACATAAATGCACCATGATAGTCATCTCTTATTGAATCAAAAACAGCAGGCGATACCTTGCCCTGATCGATTGTAGCTATGCCCAGCTTACCGTTTTCTTCATATGTGAAAACATCTGACCTAATATGAGATGAATTGCATTCGGGGCCTCCTCCGATTAAGCCAACTTCAAAATCAAATATCTTTTGCCCATCGGCTGTATATAGTAGTCCCGTAAAGGGTTTTTCTTTATTATCGCTTACCAGGTAATAGCTTGTTATATTATCTCCGAGTGTTGTTACCATCGCATGAGTTGGCTCCATCACAATCCTGGCAAACCCGTCAATCAAGCCCCACTTACCATCCTTTTGATAAGCATAAAGAACCTTATCAGCGTCCTTGCCAACCGGACGTGCTGTTACTATATCATAATCGGGTATATCCTCTTTTTCCGGACAGATTATAATATCACCAGTCTTAATTGGATTTGGATTAAGCTCTTTAAGCGTATCAGCAGCGGCGCTCAAATCCTTGTCAGGATAAAGAGAAGCAGCGATACTAAAAAACGTGTCTCCCTTCTTTACAGTATAGTCAAAAAAAACTGTCTTTACAGGCTCAGTGGGAATATCAGATGAGTTAGAGGCATCTATGGTACTTGATGTTACAGGTGCAGCCACATTTAAGTCAAGTTCATTTGAAGATGGCGGGATGGTTATTTTATCGGAAACATTGCAAGCAACACAAATGCATAACAACAAAATTATAGTAGAAAGCTTTACAAAAACGATTAGAACACGGTTTACAGCATTCAGAAAAATGCTTAAATAATTAAAAAAGAATCCCATCATATCCTCCTACTAATACAAATTTTGTTTCGACCATCGTTTTCATTGTGATTTGATAATTATATCACAGATAGAAATGGAAACTCAACAAAATAAATATAACGACTTGATAACAATATGTAATAGATATATACTAAAAGAGGACGGATAACTGATTACGAAAAATGAAACCTTGATACCCCATACACAAATTATATAAGGAGTGATTATTCTAATGCCATTAGTAAAAATTGAAATCATAAAAGGACATACAAACGAATATAAAAAGACATTTTTGGGAGCAGTACATGATGGGCTGGAATTGGCGTTAGGCATTCCTGATTGGGATCGCTTCCAAAGACTATATGAGATTGACAGTGAATATTTTGAGCTAAGTAATGAGAAAACCGATAAATTTTGCATAATTGAGTTAACTATTTTTCCAGGAAGAAGCAAAGAGATTAAGGGTGAAATATTTAAGGAAATAACAAGGCTGTTAGGAGATCGTCTTAACATTATGCCATCTGACATTTTTATAGTAATAAATGACCCACCCCTTGAAAATTGGGGATTGGGAGGCGTTCAAAAGAGCAACTGAAGAAGCAATTTTTACCTCAATGGCTTGAGGTGTTAGCATTTAGTAAAGAAATGCAGAATCCAAAAGGAGTGTGTTTAATATGGCGATGGTGTTTCCTCTCGGAAATGATGACTTTTCAGAAGTTCGTGATAATGGAAATTACTACATTGATAAGACTGATTTTATTCATGAACTGTTAAGCAAGCAGTTCAAGGCAAATCTGATAACGCGACCACGTAGATTTGGCAAGACGCTGACCATGTCCATGCTTGAGGATTTCTTCGATATCAACCGGGACAGTAAAAAGCATTTTGACGGTTTGGCTATTTCAAATAATTCTGATATCTGCGAGAGTTGGATGAATCAGTGGCCAGTGTTATTTCTGACACTAAAGAGTGTGGAAGGAAATGATTTTATCAGTGCATATGATATGTTGAAAGAGCTCATATCTGATCTATGTATAACACATAGTTATCTTGAAGATAGTAATGAGGTTAATATAGCAGATAAAGGAAGGTATCGGCGTCTAAGAGATGGGAATGCCAGAGATGCAGAAGTGAAAAGCAGTCTTTATGCCATAATGCGTATGATGTCAAAGCATTATGATAAGCCGGTTATCCTGCTTATAGATGAGTATGATGTTCCTTTGGCAAAGGCAAGTGAGGGAAGGTATTATCCGCAGATGCTTGAAGTGATCCGCTCTCTGTTAGGAAAGGCTCTGAAGACCAATGAATTTCTGAAATTTGCTGTGGTAACCGGGTGCTTACGAATTGCAAAAGAAAGCATTTTCACAGGCACGAATAACTTTGTTTCGGATACCATAACGGATAACCGTTTTAATGAATATATTGGCTTTACACAAAATGATGTGAAAAAAATATTGACGGATACCGGGTTCACAGAACACATGGAAGAAATCAGTATCTGGTACGATGGATATCGATTTGGCAATGTAGAGGTATATTGTCCCTGGGATGTGCTGAATCATGCAGCTGCCTTACAGGAAAACCCGCATGCGGAACCAAAGTGCTATTGGGAGAATACAAGCCATAATGCAATTATACGCAGATTTATTGACCGAGAGGATTTGTGGAAAGAGGAACATATAAATGATGACTTTGAAACCTTGCTGGATGGCGGATACATCAAAAAAGCGATCACTGAAAATCTGACTTACGATATGCTGCACTCCTCAGCAGATAATTTATGGAGCCTTCTCTATCTAACGGGATATCTCACAAAGGTATCACCTGGAGAACTACATGAGGAAAATATCATGCAGGAAACAAAGGAAGTGGCACTTCGGATTCCAAATGAGGAAATCAGAAGGCTTTTCAGGAGCAC
>Ga0153940_1000813_pt1 | contig 14844 bp, 2 predicted proteins | sample TSNJ024MetaG_FD_104736 | JGI IMG/M metagenome (GOLD analysis project Ga0153940, IMG submission 104736) | Attine ant fungus gardens microbial communities from New Jersey, USA - TSNJ024 MetaG | ecosystem: Host-associated > Fungi > Mycelium > Unclassified | place: USA: New Jersey, Brendan T. Byrne...
CTTTGATCTATGGATGGTAAAAGGAGAGTGAGGGAATGAGCTAATAGTATTAGGCACAGACGAAAATATAAAACGAAAGGAAAAGAAGAGGTAAAAGTATGAAAGTAAATAAATCACTTTCAAAGTTCATAGCGCTGGTATTATCTGTTGCACTGGTTCTCACCATGAGGCCTGTTGCGGTATCAGCGGAGACGGAGGGCTGCACCCATGCGCATAACACAGAGTGCGGCTATGCGGAGGGTGTTGCGTGCCGTCACACACAACATGACGAAAGCTGTGGCTGCGCTGAAGCTGTATCTTGCGGTTCCTGCACTCACACACAGCACGACGAAGCTTGCGGCTATATAGAAGCCGTACCTTGCGACCATATGCATGACGAAACCTGCGGTGGGTTGATTGATTCCGGCAAAACGCCGGGCGAATCCGGAGATACCGTAAGAATCGCAGCATTTGACAAGCTGGGGGGTGAAATACTGCGGCAGGATTTTGACTTGGGCGAAATTCAGTCACAGGACGACATTACCCTGCCCGATACCCTTACCGGCACCGATACAGACGATAACACCGTCATCATTGACGGTGTAACATGGCAGAGCGATCCGGAATTTGACCCGGAGGCTGCTGGGAGATATCGGTTCAGCCCGAAGCTGCCGGAGGAATATGAGCTTGCGGCAGGCGCGACGCCCCCTGCTATCACTGTGACGTTGGGGACGCGGACACAGGAAACCCCCATCATTATCACCGCATTTGGCGATCTGGACGACGATATTTCGGGGCAGAGCTACGATTTAGGCACGGTGACGTCGATAGATGACCTCATACTGCCGGATACCCTCAAGGGCAGCGACCAGGACGGCGGCGAAATCACAATCGGGGGCGTGACTTGGGAGTGCGAAGCGGGCTTTGACCCGGTTGTTGCGGGGGGATACCTGTTCAGCGCCGCACTGCCGGAGGAATATATGCTGGCGGAGGGATTAAGCGCCCCGTTCATTTTTGTGTTTATCCGGCCGGAGGGCGAGGCGGAAAAATCGACGTATTCAAACGGCAGCGTGGAGATTGTGGCCGAGGATGACGCCGAAAGCCTTCATGTCAAGTTCATTGATGCGTTTAACGACGCGGGCAGTGACGATACAATCACCGTTACCGGTGAAAAAACCAACGTGAATTTCAACTTCCCGTTGACCATCCCCGCCGGTGTGACGGTGGATTGGCAGGCGACCTATACCGCTCCGGCAGCTTTTGGCGCTAGCCTGATCACCCTTTTCGGCACGGGAACGCTCAAGGTGACGGACGGCAAGATAAGCGCCGTCAACTACGATACCATCCAGATCAACGACACGATTGCCGTCGTGGTAACGGGCGGCGAGGTTTCCACCGCAACGGGTATGGCGATCTTTATCAACAGCAGCGGCAGCGTGGCCGTGTCCAAAACCGGCGCAGTCAAGGCTACCGGCGACGACAGCACAGCCATCTACGCCGCCGGAAACGCCGCAATCAACGTAACGGGCGGCACGGTGAGCGCGAGCGGCAGCGGCAATGCCGACAACGCCATCGAAGCCAACGGCACGGGCTCCACCGTCGATATAAAGGGCGGCGCAGTGAGCGCCACAGCCGGAAACGCCATCTACTCCCTGGGGACGGTGAATATATCAGACGACGCGGATGTGAGCGCCACTACCGGCAAAGCCCTCTACGCCGGCGTAGGCTCTACTGTCGTCAATATAGCGGGCGGCACGGTGAGCGCCACGGGGTCAAGCGGCTTAGCCATCGACACCGGCATCGGCTCGTCCGTCACAGTTTCCGGCGACGCGGCGGTAAGCTCCAACAACGGTGCTGCTATCAATGCCTCCCGCAGCACAGTGGAGATATCGGGCTCGGCAACGGTGAAAGCCGAGGGTACTTCACAGGACGCCATCCAGGCAAGGAACAGCGCGGTGGTGATCGTAAAGGAGAGCGCCGAGATCACCGGCGCCAGATATGGCATAAATTTAAACGCCACCAGCGCGGCGGCTGTTCTGCAAGGCGGCGAGGTGAGCGGCTCACCTAACGCGGTCTACAACAGCGGCACGGTGTATTATATAGGCAATACAACCGTGACCAACAATATTAGTGGCGGCACGGTCTATTACCTCAACAGCGCCAATGCCAACAAGTTCACTAATGGCACGGCAACCCAACTGGACGCCGCGCCGACGCCCCAAACCGCAACCGGCGGTATGGCGGTCATGCTGCCGGATGTGCTGGACTATAACACCATCACGGTGAATAACGCGCTGGGCGTAGTGAACACCACAGCTGGAACCGTTACCTTTACTACCCCCGGAACTTATGACAATGTCACGCTTGGCGTAAAGGCTACCGTACCCAACACCGACTTCACGTTCCCGTTTACCACGGAATCCTTCAATGTGATTGTAGCCACGAAAACCTGGGTTACCATCGACGGGATTTCGATTGCGAACAAAACTTATGATGGCGCTCAGCACGGCGGCTACAGCGGCGATGCTGACGCTGCCTACATCACGACCCCCGATGGCCAATCGGTATCTCCCACCGGTTCCCTCGCTGCGACCTATACCGGTCTTGATACCACCTACGGTCCTACCAACACCCCGCCCACAAACGCAGGCACCTATAAAGTGACGGTAACGCTGATTGACGATACTTATTACGGCACAAGGGAGTATCACTTCATCGTCAACCCCAAGCTCATCGACATAACCGGCGTCACCGCCGTAAATCGCGAATATAACGGTACGACAGCGGTAACCCTTGCGGGCAGCGGTACGCTTGACGGCGTTTTGTATGAGGACATGGGCAAGGTGGGATTTGATCTCAGCGGCGGCGGCACATTAGCTAACAAAAACGCAGGGCGCCAGTATATTACCACCAAAATCACCCTCACCGGCAGCCAGGCGGGCAACTATATCCTGAAGCCGCCCACCGGCCTCATTGTGAGTATCACGCCCATAGAGCTTACTAATATCACCTTTACCCCTGCTAATAAGGAATACGACGGTACTACAACCGCCACTGTCCCCGATATTAACATGGAAGCCGCAAACGGCATTTTGGATAGTGATACTGTAACTGTTCAAATCACGGCGGCGAGTTTTAACGATAAAAACGTAAGCAACAGCAAGACAGTAATGATCAACGCATGGCAGCTTAATGGCAGCGACGCGGGCAACTACATCCTACCGGCTGCCAAGCCCACCGCCACGGCTAATATCGCGGCAAAGGAGCTTACCATAGATGGCTTTACCATCACCAAGGTCTACAACGGCAGCAACACCGTCACCGGCGGGTTCGGAACGCTGACGTTTACCGGACTTATTACCGGCGAAACGGCAAACGTGAACACATCGGGCATCACGGCGGCATATGACAACGCAAATGTCGGAACAAACAAGGAGATCACGTTTACCGGCGATTTCAGCATGAGCGGCAGCACAGCAAGCATGAGCAATTACACAATTACGCAGCCGACCGGCGTAACCGGTACGATCACGGCGAAGCAACTGACCGACTCTATGATTGTAGTAAACGGCGGCCCATTTACCTACACCGGCTCGGTACAAACACCAGCAATAACCGTGACGGACGGCGGAACGACACTTGTATTGAGTACAGATTACGAGAATGTTAATCATTCCAATAACACAAATGTCGGAACCGCCAGTGTAAGCATCACCGGCAAGGGCAACTACACCGGCACGGCCACGGGTAGTTTCACCATAGTAAAAGCAACACCTGCCCTACTCACATGGCCTGCAGCTTCCGACCTTACCTATGGCGCAGCACTGTCAGCCTCCACTCTCACAGGCGGCTCAGCTACAGGCACATGGGCATGGACAGATGAAACGATTATTCCAACCGTTAGCAACAGCGGCTATGAAGTAACCTTTACGCCAAACGACACTGCACACTATGATTGGTCGAATGTGACAGTTAAACAGACCGTGAGTATCACAGTGAACAAAGCTCCTGCACCAGACATTACGTGGCCCACGGCAAATGGAGTCACTTATGGGCAGACATTGTCGGATTCTGCGCTCAGCTTCACAAGCAACAATTACGGTACCTTTGAGTGGACAGATCCTTTAATAAGTCCAGTTAGAAACAATAGTGGCTATAGCGTAACATTTATACCCTTTAATGATACAATTGCCAATTATAATACAATTGCAACCACAACCCAAAATGTGGCGGTTGATGTAGCGGCGAAAAACGTTTCCTCTCTGACGATTGAACCGATTACTGCCGTAACCTATGACGGCACATCCCATGAACCGATACCCGACCAGGACATTATTGTTAAAGATGGCAATACAACGCTGACTTCTGTCACCGATTACACCGTAACGTATTCAAATAATATATTCGCGGGTACAGCCACCGTGACCATCACCGGCACGGGCAATTATACCGGTACAAAAGAGGCGGAATTTACTATTTACAAAGCAGCGCCTGCCCAGCTTACGTGGCCTGAAGCTTCCGATCTCACCTACGGTGAGGCACTGTCAATGTCCAATCTCACAGACGGTTCAACCACGGGCACATGGGCGTGGACAGACAGTTCGATAATCCCAACCGTCATAAACAGCGGTTACAACGTGACCTTTACACCTGCTGATACGGCAAACTATGACTGGTCGGGTGTGGTGCTGACACAAGCTGTAAATATCCAGGTAAGCAAGGCGGGCGGCTTGACTGTCAGTACAGAGCCGGCCATGAATGCCAGAGAAGGAATCGGTCCTGCCAGAAATTATTCATTTGATATGAACAACATCACACTGAACAAAGGAGACACCGGCGTCAAGACGTACAGCGCGGTTAAGGATACAGACGGAAATAATATTTTAAGCAATATCGCTGTGACCAATAATATACTGACCTACGACATTGCAGGTACGGCAGATGTTGGAGACACGGCAACCATTGCTATTACTATAGAATCCGACAACTATACCAACATCACAGCGATGCTTACCATTACCGTCACGGTAAAAGATACGCAAACCATCAGGTTTGAAGAAGCCGCTTCGACAAAAACCTATGGCGATGCGAAGTTTACTGCGGCAGCCATACTTGACGGCAGCGGCGGTACAGGTGCTGTTACCTACACAAGTGATAACACAAGCGTTGCCACGGTGAATGCCGCAACCGGTGAGGTTACCATTATGGGTGCCGGTTCGGCCAATATCACGGCAATTAAGGCGGAGGATGCGGACTGGTTTGGAGCCACAGCAAGCTATACACTGACAGTAATAAAAGCCAGCCAGAATGCACCCAAGGGCATAGGCAAAACAGATGAAACCAACCCAGGCGCCAATAACGGTACAATGACAGGTGTCACCACAACGATGGAATACAGATGCAGTACCGAAACAGTCTACACCCCCATCCCGGGCACGACAGTTTCAGGACTTTCTCTGGGAACCTATTATATACGCTATGCAGCAACAGCAAACCATAACCCAAGCCCGGATACTGCTATAACCATAGCGGCATATATCGCGCCTGTAACGGAAACACCTTCCTCAGACAGCAAGGATAGTATAGTGGAAAACAATTACTATGGCACCACACCTGAGGCACCAAAATTCTGGGGGGCTGTCAATACGGATATCGCTGAGGAGATTTCAAATACAGAAGGTTCCAACCACAACATAGTCACCGGCAGAAACATTGTGGTTCCCGCCTTTATACTGGAAACCCTGCAGGACAGCAGTACCACACTAGCTATGCACACCGGAATGGGAGTGACCTTCAGTATCACCGGCAGTGACATACCTGATCGTACCGATACCGACACAACAGTGAACCTGACCGTGCGGCAGGGTGGACTGACAGCACCGGAAGAACTTATCAAGGAGAAGACAAAAGACACCATACACAGCATAGAGATCCCCATGGAGAGCCATGAAAGCTTTGGCATGACAGTGAATGTACACTTCTCCCTGGGAGCTGAAAATGCTGACAACTATGCGAACCTGTACCGCTATAATGAACAGACGGGAGCCTTTGAGTATCTGGGAAGCTATCAGATTAATGAAGACGGCCAGGCAATGTTTGGTATCACGGGAGGAGCAGATTTCCTTCTGACAGTAACAGCTGAAAAGCCGGACGAGGTAATCATGCCCATGAGCGGAGAGACTTACACTGTAAAACCAGGTGATACCCTGTCAGGAACTGCTGCAAAGTATGGTGTATCTGTAGCACAGATTATGGCACTGAATCCCGATATTAAGAATAGCAGCAGAATTCGTACAGGACAGAAGATACGCGTAAGATAAGATCTAAATCAAGGAAGGGGTATATTGAACCTTGCTCTGATTAAATGGGAGAAAAGCTATCGGATTGTGTAAAAAACACTAACGAGAACCGCTGTAGCCCAAATCGAAAACCCAGGAAGTGACGTTCCTGGGTTTTCGATTTGCTATGGAATATATTGACTCCAATTTTTGCTGTTGAAAGTCAAGAAATAGTAAAAATGTTCTTCGGACATTTCATTAATCATCCATATTCACAAAACAGCCATTTTGTCAAGCACATTTCGCGCGCGCATGATGCTCTTACGAAAGCAGCGAAAAATGATAAAATATGGTAACAATAAGACTCGTACAGTTTTTCTCCTGCATAAGTATTATTTTTAAGACTTTCGGGATTTTAATTTTTTTGATGTTAAAATAAAAGTGTGTATTTTTTTGTGTTTTTTACATCATAACTCATCAGGGTCAATGAGGCACAGGCAAAAAATATTAAAGGAAAATGGGAGGTAAGAGTATGAAAGCAAATAAATTATTTTCAAAGCTCACGGCGCTGGCATTATCCATCGCACTTGTTCTCACAATGAGCCCGGTTGTGGTATCAGCGGAGACGGAGGGCTGCATCCATGAACATAACACGGAGTGCGGTTATGCGGAGGGTACTGCGTGCAGCCACACACAGTATGACGAAGCCTGCGGCTGCATAGAGGCTGCGATCTGCTGTCATGTGTGCAATGAAAGCTGCGGTGGGCTGATCGATTCCGGCAAAATGCCGGGCGAATCCGAAGATACCGTGATCATCGCAGCGTTTGAACAGCTGACCGACGAGGTTGCGTGGCGGAATTACACGGTGAACACAATCACCGAGGCCGAGCTTGACCTTCCGGCTGCGCTCAACGGTACGGACGCGGACGATAACTCCATCACCATCGAGGGTGTAACGTGGAAAAGCTACCCTGAGTTTGACCCAGCGGTGGTAAAGGGTTATGTGTTCAGCGCCGCGCTGCCGGAGGGGTACGAATTGGCTGACGGCGTAACGGCCCCGGACATTCGGGTGTTTATTCTGCCCGAAGGTGGGTTGACACCCAACCCGACATCCAGCGCGGTGAGCTTGGTTCAGCAGCTTAACGGCTGGACTGGCGGTGGCCAGGGGCAGCTTATCGCCACACAAAACGGCAATGTCGTTACCGTTACGGGCACGGTTACAGGCGCACTGAATCAACTCGCTCTGGTTATTGACTCCGGTATAACGGTGCGGTGGGAGGCGAATTATACCGAGCAAGGATCAAACCTTTACACGATTAGCTTATCCGGCGCGGGGGAGTTTAAGGTTGTTTCGGGTAGCATCAAAAGGGATGCTTCATCTATGTCAACCATCTATACCAATGGCTGCAAATTAACGATATCCGGAGGCGCGGTTGAAAACACCGGCGCCACCGGCACCATAAACGCTTCTAACGGCTCTGTCGTCACTGTCACCGGTGGCATGGTTTCAAACACTGGTAGCGGTGTCGCCATATACGCTATTGATAACTCTGTCGTCGCGGTCACCGGCGGCACGGTTTCTTCACAGGCGAGCGACGCGTTCAGAGCTGGTTACGGCGTGGTTGCTGGAGCGGTTGCTGGATATATGTCCTCCGCAAAAACGAAAGGAACCGATAACGTCACAGGCGATGCAGGATTAATCGTTCAGGTGGCGGCGGGAACGACGCTGCATTCAGGTGACATGAATAGTCAAACCGGCTTTACACTAACGGCAAACGGAACCCCAAACGCAACGGCGAAATGGATAAACAACGGCAACCGGGCCGATATACTGGTAACTTTCGCTGACACTTCGACGCTGACCATACCGATGGGGCTGGAAATCTCCGGCCTGACCCCTGAAATAGCGCCGCAGACTATAGATATCACCGTGCCGGTGGTGGGCGGTACACCCCAAACCACCATGGCGGGTGGAACGGGCTATACCGGCACAAATATCTCTTGGAAGACAACCGGCGGCGCACATACGGGTACTTTCGCCGGCAGCACGGTTTATACGGCGACAGTGACGCTGACTGCGGGATCAGGCTGGCAATGGCCAACCTCACCGGCGGCAGAGTACATTAGGGTAGTGGGAAGTACATCGGTAGTCAGCTACAACGTATCCGGCGATGTCCTGACCTTTGACGTGACATTCCCGCAAACAGCGGCGGCTATCACAGACCTGGGCGCCCAGACCGTCGCCATCGAAGCCCCGGTAGCGGGCCAGCGGCCCCAGACAACCTTGATTATACTGGACGATTCCGGCTACATATTCACAAGCATCTCATGGTATAACGTGACTGACAGCGGAACCCACAGCAATTTCAACAATTTTGCGGGAGGAAAAGTATACAAGGCGACGGTGACGCTGACCTCAACATCCGGATACAAATGGTCGTCCTCGCCGTCTGTGATTACGGTGGCGGGAAGCACAACCGTCGATGGTTACTCTGTTGCCGGCGGCGACGTAAGCGGTAACAAATTGAGCTTTGACGTGACCTTTCCGGCTACCGTGAATGGCCTGTACGTCAACGACCCGAGCAAGTCGAACCCGCTGACGAATGTCATCGATATTGCGTCGGCGATCAACGGCGCATCGTCCCCGATCACCGTAACCGGCTATTTATCCGTGACTGAACCGCTTTCGCTAACAATACCCGCGAGCAAAACAGTGGACTGGCAGGCCGATTATTCCGGCACGTCAGCCTATGTTACTACTGCCCCCGGGTTTATAAACCTTTCCGGCAGCGGCACTTTTACGGTTTCCACCGGCGGCTTGATAGACTGTCAAGGCGAAAATAACTACGGAGCCATTTACGGTACTTATCCGAATTCCCCTTCGGTTGTGGTGGACGGTGGTACGGTAAAGTCAGTCAGAAACGCGATTAGTTTTGGAGGGTCTAACGTATCCGTAACCATTATATCCGGCACGGTTTCCACCTCAGGCACTGGTATGAGCGCTATTTATGCTGATGGGGCAAGCGCGATTGTAACCGTTGAAGGCGGCACGGTTGAAGCTACCATAGCGACCGGCCGCGCGATCAACGCGCACTATTCTAACGCAAACATAAATATACTTGGAGGAACCGTGCGGGTAAATAATACCCAAAGCCGTGCGGTAAGTGTCGAAGGGAGCAACGCAAATATCACTATTACCGGCGGCACGGTATCCGCCAGTGGGTCTAGCAGCTACGGGATATATGACGCCGGAACGAACACCACTATGTCCATTACCGGCGGCACGGTGACCGCGACTTCCACCAGCACAGCAGTACAAATCGCCAGCACGGGAACTCTCTATTATGGCGGTGGCACAGTGGCGGACAGCAGCTTTAAATCCGCATCCAGCGGCACGGGCTATTTTACTGGCGGCAATCAGGCAAAGTTCGGAACCGGTTTTACACTGAACGATAACTTATATAAGCTGGACGCCGTTCCTGCGCTAACAAATGACACGGCGGGCGGCGGCGCATACACATATCAGAGCGGAAGCCAAAACGCCCATCAAGGCAGCGTCGTGGCGTCCCTGCCCACCGGCTTTATGGCAACGAGCATAACTCCGAACTGCGAAGCAGCCACGGTGACGGGTACGCCGGACACGGCTAACAGCACTTATACTTTTAGCGGCTCATATGACACCGGCGAATATGGCCTCACGCTTACCATTGCGGGGAAGCTGGCAAACGATAGAATCGACGTACCCGCCTTCACAACGGAGTCGTTTGGCGTGAATGTGGAGGGAGGCACAGCAAATACTCCACCGACCGCAACAGCGGTCAGTGCCAACGCGACCGCCCCCGTGGTAGGTACGACATTAACCGGTTCCTACACCTACAATGCGGGTACAGGCACAGGCGCGGGCGCTGAGGGTACATCCACATATCAGTGGTACAGAAGTCCGGCGGCTACATGGGGCGACACTACACCGGAAGCAATAAACGACGCGACATCCACAAGCTACACCCCGACAGGCGCGGACGTAGGCAAATACCTGTACTTTGAGGTAACGCCCTCAAATGGAGCGCTGACGGGAACGCTAGTACAAAGCGCGGCGTCCGGCCAGGTAGGTATCATAGTTTCACTCTCTGTTGTACAGAACGGCACGAGCGGCACGGCCACCATTGACGGCAGCGCGGGACCTGTGAAGGTGGTTTCGACAACATCGCCAACAATTACCGCGACGTTGAACAACGCAGCAAGCGTCGCGTGGACGGTTTCTTCCGGCGGCGGTTCGTTCACCAACACAGCGGCGGCAAGTCCGGGTTACTCGCTCCCGACAATGACCGCAAGTGTGACTGCGCCGATTACCATCACGGCGACGTTTACGGCGGCGGTTCCGCTGACCGGCAATATAAGCATAAGCCTTGACCGCTCCACAGGGGTACTGACTGGCAGTTGCTCTGGTGGTAACGGAAGCGGGACGCCAACGTGGGCTTGGAGCGGCACGGGGGTAACAGACAGCGAAACGAATACGCTTGCTCAAACAGCATACACACTCGGCCAAACAATAACGCTGACCTACAGCACAAGCGACCAAACAGGTAGTGTAACCGCGACGATCACGGTCTACAAAACGGAGGTTTCTCTCAGCGGGAACAGCGGCTCGGATGCATTGACAGTGGATCCGGCCACGCTTTACGGCAAAGCCGGCGATAGTGTGACGCTGAATTATACGCTTGCAAACACCGGCACGACAAGCAACGGACTGACCTACTCGCTGTCCGGTACAGGCGGTACAGCTCCGGCAGCTATAACCACGGCGGGAACCGATTCGTCAACTTATATTATTGCAGCGTCTAACGCGGTGAGCGGTGTGGTGACGATCACAGGTGCTTTCTCGCACGTTTCTCCGGCGGCCACATACACTACAACCATCATCATTCCACAGGTAAATGGCACAGCACCCGCAAATACGGTGAGCAATCCTGCGGCGGTGACACAGGGCGCAACGGTCAATCTGCCGAATGTGACAGCAAACACAGGCTTTGTGTTCAAGCAATGGACGGTAACAGCGGGTGATGTGACGATTACAAACCCTACATCAGCGACTACTGCGTATTTCATAATGGGTACGACAAATGTCACAATAAACGCGGTGTTTGAGGCGGCTTCCCTGACCTTTGCCAATCAAACGCTTGCAAGCGGCACATATAACACGGCATACAGCGCAAATGTGACGGCACCGACAGGCGGCAGCGGAACATATTCCTACTCGTCGTCTGAACTTTCGACTAATATACCCGGTCTGTCCATGACCACGGCGGGTGTGATCTCAGGTACGCCGACAGCGGCGGTATCGGCGCAGACTTTTACCGTCACGGTTGCAGACACGATTACGGGTGCGACTGCAAACGCAGCCTATACTCTGACCATTGACAAGGCGAACCAAACGCTGACCGCCGCTAATATCAGCAAAGTTGTAGGCGATGGCAACATCGAATTATCAGGCTGCGCCACAAGCTCGGCGGGTACGGGCAACGGTGGTGCGATCAGCTATGCTGTGACGACAGCCGGAGCGGGCGCAAGTATCAGCGGCACAACGCTGTCCTATACCTCGGCAGGTACGGCGACCATTACGGCGACGGCGGCAGGTGACGCAAACTATAACAGCACGGCAACCACGTTTACGCTGACGGTGACGCTCCCATCTCTAGGCGGCATGGCGACGATCAGCGGTACGAACGAGATAGGGCAAACGTTGACGGCGGAAACAGGATCGATTACCGGTGCGTCCGGCAACTGGCATTATACATGGTTTGCGGGTACCGACGCGGCGGCGAATGCAGAGGATCAGAGCACACTTGTCATTGACCGCGCGGACGCGGGCAAGGTTATCACCTGTGTTATAACCAGCACAGACGCCAGCGGCAGCATCACAGCGCAACTTGATTCCGGCAGCACAGTTCCTTATAACATCGTGATTACCAATGTTGGCAACGTCTCAGGTGACACCACTGTGACTCTTTCGGCATCAACAGGCCGTGAGGGAAATGTAATAACGCTAAACTATGTGTTGGGTAACGACTCCGGCAAGTTGACCAATACCCTGACCTTCACGGGTGGTACAGGGCTGACCGGTGTTATAAGTGCCGGATCAGGTACAAGCCAAACCTACACCGTAACCCCAAGTGACGCAGTAAACGGTGTGATAACCATTACAGCGACCTTCCTGCACACCGATTTACAGCCACGCATGCTTTCCTTCTCTGACGCAGGCCCTGTAACGAAGGTTTTCAACAGCGGCAGCTTTACAAACGCCGCAGTGCCAAGTGCAGGAAGCGGTACAGTTACCTATACCAGCAGCGTTCCCTCTGTAGCAACTGTTGACAGCAGCGGCACCGTGACCCTCCTAAACGCCGGTCAGACTACCATCACTGCCGGGATTGCATCGGACACAACTTACGCCGGGGCTACAGCAAGCTATACCCTGACCATAACCAAAGCAAACCAGACGCTGACCGCCTCCAATATCATCAAGACAGTAGGCGATGGTGACATCGACTTGAGCAGTCACACCATAAGTTCGGCGAGCCCTTACGGCGGTACAATCACCTATACCGTGACGACAGCCGGAGCCGGTGCGGATATCAGCGGCACAATACTTTCCTACACGTCAACAGGTACGGCGGTCATTACAGCAACAGCGGAAGGTGACACAAATTATAACAACGCAGCAGTCACGTTTACACTTACGGTAACACTCCCTCCTCTTGGCGGCACGGCAACAATCAGCGGTACAAACGAGATTGGGCAGACACTGACAGCTGCCACAAGCTCAATTACCGGTGCGTCCGGCAACTGGCATTATGTATGGTTTGCAAGTTCCGAAGCGGCTGTGAATGCAGCAGATCAAGACACTATCGTCATTGGTGGTGCGGACGCGGGCAAGGTTATCACTTGTGTGATAACCAGCACGGACGCCGACGGCAGCATCACAGCAATATTTGATTCCGGCGATACAGTTCCTTATAACATGGCAATTATAAATACCGGCAACATCTTGGGTGACACCCCCGTGACCCTCTCAGCATCAACAGGCCGTGAAGGAAATGCAATAACATTAAGCTATGTGTTGGGTAACGGCTCCGGCAAGCCGACCAATACCCTGACTTTCACGGGCGGCACAGGGCTGACCAGCGTTATGGGTACCGGAGCAGGTACAAGCCAGACATACACCGTAACCCCGGGTGATGCAGTAAACGGCGTTATAACCATTACAGCGACCTTCCTACATACCGGTTTGCAGCCACGTATACTCTCGTTCTCTGACACTGGCTCAGTAACGAAGGTTTTCAACAGCGGCAGCTTCACCAACGCCGCAGTACCAAGTGCAGGAAGCGGTACAGTCACCTATACTAGCAGTGTTCCCTCCGTAGCAACTGTTGACAGCAGCGGTATCGTGACCATCCGAAGCGCCGGTCAGACTACCATCACCGCCAGGATCGCATCGGACATTGTTTACGCCGGGGCTACAGCAAGCTATACCCTGACAGTAACAAAAGCCACCCAGACTGCTCCCTCAGGCATAAGCAAAACAGATGAAACAACTACAGGAGCTAATAACGGCACAATGACAGGTGTTACCACGGCGATGGAGTACCGACGCAGTACCGATGCAATTTACACCTCTGTTCCGGATACGATAATCATGGGACTTTCCCCGGGAACCTACTACATACGCTATGCAGCAACAACAAACTATAACCCGGGCCCGGACACTGTCATAACCATAGCGGCGTATACCACACCTGTAACAGAGACACCCTCCTCAGAGGGCAAGACTGGTATAGTGGAAAACAATCACTATGGTACCGCACCTGAGGCACCAAAATTCTGGGATGCTGTCAATACGGATATCGTTAAGAAAATTACAACTGCACAGGGATCTAACCACAACATAGTTACCGGCAGAAACATTGTAGTTCCCACTTTTATACTGGAAACTTTACAGGACAGCAGTATCACACTTGCCATGCACACCGGAATGGGAGTGACCTTCAGTATCACCGGCAGCGACATACCTGATCGTACAGATACCAAAACAGCCGTGAATCTGACCGTACGGCAGGGTGAACTGACAGCTCCAGAGACGCTTATTCGGGAAAAGACAAAAAATACCATACGCAGCATAGAGATTCCCATGGAGAGCCATGAAAGCTTTGGCATGACAATTAACGTACACTTCTCCCTGGGAGCCGAAAATGCCAACAATTATGCGAACCTCTACCGCTATAATGAACAGACAGGAGCCTTTGAATATCTGGGAAGCTATCAGATTAACGAAGACGGTCAGGCAATGTTTGGCATCACAGGAGGAGCAGATTTCCTCCTGACAGTAACCGCTGAAAAGCCGGAGGAGGTAATCATGCCCATGAGCGGAGAGACCTACATCGTAAAACCTGGCGATACCCTGTCAGGAACAGCAGTAAAATATGGTATGTCAGTAGCACAGATTATGGCACTAAATCCCGAGATTAAGAACAGCAGCAGAATTCGTCCGGGACAGAAGATACGCGTAAGATAAGATCTGAATCAAGATAGAGGC
>Ga0153940_1000815_pt1 | contig 14840 bp, 18 predicted proteins | sample TSNJ024MetaG_FD_104736 | JGI IMG/M metagenome (GOLD analysis project Ga0153940, IMG submission 104736) | Attine ant fungus gardens microbial communities from New Jersey, USA - TSNJ024 MetaG | ecosystem: Host-associated > Fungi > Mycelium > Unclassified | place: USA: New Jersey, Brendan T. Byrne...
GGTGTTATAACAGTGCTTTTGCATAAAGCACTAAAGCCGAAGGCTTTGCCCCGCAGGGCAAGAGGGAAGAACAGGACTTGTCCAGTTCCCTCTTGCTTAATTCAGCCGAATAAACGATGCACAAAAGCAGCGTTGTTCTGGCTGAATGCGGAGCGTTAAAACAAGGCGGTGGACTGAATACAGCCTTCGTTAGTTTTCATCGGATTGCTTATTCCGATTCTTTGGGCGGGTTGTTCTGTTCGAACCGTTTGAACGTCTGAAAGTCGCAATTTTCTTTTACGAACTCCCGAATATCGGAAACGCGGTAATAGATTTTATGCCCTAATTTGGCAAATGGCAATACGCCGTTTGAACGGTAGCGTTGCAGGGTTCGGAAACTGCATTTGAGCATAAACGCCAAATCCTGATTGTCGAGCATCTTCTCGTCTTTGTCTAATACTTCGTTGGTGTTGATGAGCGATTTCAGGTCTTTGCCTATGTCGCTTAGCTTCTTAGACAGGCGTTCCATCCACTTGTCGAAATTTTCATTGTCTATATACATTTTGCTTCGTTTTAATGATTAATATTTATTTTCTCAATCGATTGATGAAGCAAAGCTCGGCAGAACGCAGAAGCAGAAAAAGGGGAATCCCTATAGACTCCCCTAAAAGTTAGCTGTAAAACTCTGTATATTAAATAACTATAAACTCATCTTTTTTCATCTTGTTTTCGACCTGCTCTAACGATTAGAGTTCTCAGGTAATCCAACGATTTGGTCAGGTTGTAGGGCTTACGGCTGAATATTCTTGCTTTGGACTTATAAACGTCTCCAAAATTGAAATTAAATGCTTTTTCTAAGGCGTTGGCAATTTGGATGAACGGGGCTGGCTTGCCTGTCTCATCCACAAATTGGTGGGATAATTCAAATGAAACGGCAAATTCACCCATACTATCAATCCCCAAGCCTTGCGACTGGGGGATAAAGTAGACTTTGGGATTGTCGGATTGTGTATTGTTGGGGAATCGGTTTGCTTGTAGAAAAGTGAGTTTCAGCAAATCAATTTCAGATTCAATAAACAGAATGGCTTTTCTAAGATAGGCAAATTTCAGGGCATTTTTTTCCCTGCCCGTACCGACAGATGAGTTCTAAGGATGCTAACTCAATACGAGTAATATTCAGCGTCCGGAACACATTTGCGTTGTCATCAGAGTTGCTGACAGCTTTTACTTGTTTGAGAAAGTTTCCATAGGCATTCTTCATCTCTTGGGTTGATAATTCTGGTGAGTTTTCGGCTAACAGACCGAAAAGGCTCGTGTTTAATAAATCATTCATAAGCATAAAATTTAAAGTGAATATTGATAATCAGACCGAAGTCCTGTTTTATGCTCAACGATAAAAATGATTTGTACCGACAACAGGGCTCGAACCTGCATCTTGCTGGCTGAATACGAGGAAGTATTCAGCCAGATTATTCTCATCACTGAAGAAAATAACAAACCATCTACGAAGTCCGATATCGACGCTAATCAATTTGACCGTGACCTTTGAGCCAGCTTTTAAGTTGGGAATCCGAACTGTTAACATTCCCTGCACTGATTGCCAAGCCAGATAACACTTTCGCCTCAGGGCAGAGTCTTTGAATATCCCGAACAATGCTTCCCAATCCGCTTCCTTCGTGGGTAATGAATGGTATGATCGTCTTTCCGGAGAAATTATACGACTCAAGGAAAGTAAAAACCGCCATAGGCATCGTATTCCACCAATTGGGAGAACCGACATAGATTACTTCATACTGATCCATGTTCTCGACCTTTGCCGTAAGCGTCGGTCGTGCGTCCTCATTTTTCTCTTTTTTTGCTACATCGGTTGTGTCATCGTAGCCTTCCGGATATTTATGTACGGTGTCGACATGGAATATATCACTACCGGTAAGTGCCTGTATTTTTTTAGCTACCACCTCGGTTTTTCCGATCGTGATATTATCGACTTTGCCGTTTCGATAGTAGTTTTCAATTCGTGAAAAATATGCCACCAGATTCTTTCCGCTTCCATTTGTTTCAGGTGCATTTGCGCTTTCTTTAGGCTTAAACATTGCTACCATAATTTTTTATAATTAATCAGTTTTCAGTTACGCGATTACAATCAATTTTCATCACTTTTGCAGGAACGCCTGCCACTACCGTATTGGGTGGCACCTCTTTGGTTACGACGGCTCCGGCAGCCACAACAGAATTTTCGCCGACCGTTACACCGGGCATAATCGTTGCGCCTGCACCGATCCATACGCCGTTTCCGATGGTTATAGGAGCGGTATAGGTCGCACGCCTGTCGGCAGGGTTCAGCGGATGCCCGATAGTGATTAAATTAACTTTAGGTGCAATCAGAACATCATTCCCAATGGTTATGCCGCCCCTATCCATAAATTCACAACAATGATTGATAAAGACATTTTTCCCTACGCGAATATTCCGCCCGAAATCGGTATAAAACGGGGGCAACAACTCAAAGGTTTCATCTACCTCAATGCCCGTAAGGCGTGAAAACAATCCCCGCGCCTGAGTTTTGTCGTGATACGAGTTATTCAGTTCGGCAATGATTTTTTGTGCCTCGTTAATCGCTGTCCCGATTTTGTAATAGTCCGGGTCGGTGAGTGGAATCATCTCGCCGGACAGGTCGCGCTCGAATATATCTTTTGGATTGTCTTTCATTATTTCAGATTCTTGGTAAAAAATTCGGTCAGTTTGTCGAAAGGTATAATTTCTATTCGGTCGTAGAGGTCAACGTGTCCCGCGCCTTTCACGATATAGAGTTCTTTAGGTTCGGCTGCTCTTTGGTAGGCATCCTCACTAAAATAACGAGAGTGGGCCGTTTCACCTGCAATAAACAGAAGCGGACGGGGCGAAATCATTTCAATCAGTTCAAACGGAAAATAAAACATAAAAGCCGGAGTGCTGTTTACCGATGTATAGGTAGTAGCCCTCGGATGCTGTCCGCGCGGCATACGGTAATACTCGAAAAATTCGCGGGACACGGCATCGGTATTTTCGTCCACATATTCCGGCGTACCTTTGTTATATTGAGTAGGAGCACCTTCTGCCTCGCGCCAACGCTGCTGGGCGATTTCTTCCAGAATAGCCTTTCGTTGTTCCATTGTAATGACATCGTTCAACCCCTGACGGTTTGCACGCCCCATATCATACATACTTATGGTTGCAAGTGCTTTTATCCTCGGATCGACACAAGCGGCACTTACCGAGAAACAACCGCTGCCGCATATACCGATAACTCCTATCTGGTTGCGGTCAACGAACGAGCGTGTACCGATAAAATCCACCGCTGCACTGAAATCTTCTGCAAATCCTTCGGGCGATGCTACGTTATGGGGCTGACCGCCACTTTCACCGTATCGTGAGAGATCGAAAGCCAACGTGACAAATCCACGCTCTGCCAATGTTTGGGCATATAAACCCGAACTTTGCTCCTTCGATCCCCCGAACGGATGACCGACTATGATAGCTGCGTGTTGCTTACTCATATCCAGGCCTTTTGGAATGTACATATCCCCGACAAGGTTAATCCCAAGGCGGTTATAAAACGATATTCTTTGAATTTCGACTTTCTCGCTCACAGGGAAAATTTTTCTGTTCAGATCCTCTGCGGTTATCACATTCTGTGCTGAAGTTAAATTGCTCATGGCTAATATTGTTAATGTTGATAAAATAATTTTTTTCATATTTATCCAATTCGATTTAGTGTCCGACCTTTTCTTGTTCTTCTCTAGGATATCGATCTCCCACTATCTCCATCTTCGAAAGTTCAAGATTGAGTTCGCGTAATTCGTCGGGTATCAATTCGAAGTCCCCCGATCTCAGGTTTTCTTCCAGATGAGACAGTTTTGTTGTGCCTGGAATGGGAACAATCCAAGGTTTCTGGACAAGCAGCCACGCCAACGCGATCTGAGCCGATGTCATTCCTCTTGTCCGACCAAACTGATTGAGCACTTCCACAAAAGCGAGGTTCGCTCTCATAGCCTCTGGTGTGAAGCGGGGCAGGGCGCTTCGGTTATCGTTGCCGGAGTCGAATCTCGTCCATTCATTCAAATTGCCGCCAAGGAAACCCCTATTAACGGGGCTGTAAGGGACAAAACCGATCCCAAGTTCTTCGCATACGGGCAGGATGTCCTTTTCCGGTTCCCTCCACATTAGGTGGTATTCGCTTTGAATAGCGGTGATAGGCTGAACGGCATGGGCGCGTCGGATCGTTTCTGCACTCACTTCGCAAAGGCCGAAATGCCTGACCTTGCCCTGCTGAATTAAATCTTTTACGGTTCCGGCCACATCTTCAATTGGAACCTGCGGGTCGAAACGGTGCTGATAAAACAGATCGATAACGTCTATCTTGAGTCTCCTAAGGGATTCCTCGGCGACCTGGCGAATACGTTCAGGGCGGCTGTTAAGTCCGTTTGCGACACCTCCTTCATAGTTCATACCGAATTTGGTACTAATGATAACTTCATTCTTAAAAGGAGCAAGCGCTTCGCCCGTTAATATCTCATTGGTGAATGGGCCATAGGTTTCGGCGGTGTCGAAGAAAGTGATACCACGTTCCACGGCCTCATGAGTAAGCTTTATCATTGCTTTCCTGTCGGGATGAGGCCCGCGATGGTAGTTCATTCCCATCATTCCCAAACCGAGTGCTGATACTTCCATACTGTTTTTTCCTGATCCCAGAATGCGGCGTTTGGTTAGTATGGGTTGATTAGAGCTATTTGGTCTGGAGGATGCCGTTTGTCTGTCCAATACCTTTTGTCCTGCCATGACTTTATTCAAGACAGGCGACATAAAAAAAGTCGCACTCACAACCGCTGCTGTCTTTAAGAAGCTGCTGCGGCTCATTTCGTTTGCTTTGGTTTCATTATTCATGTCCTGTGAATTTGCTGTTCCACTAACGTACTGTGTAGCCACCATCGACAGCGATAGCCTGACCGACAATAAGGCTTGCGGCAGGGCTGCAAAGCCAGAGTACCGTAGCGGCAACTTCTTCAGGCCGTCCTAATCGCCCATTTGGTAACTCTTTAATAAGTTCTTTCATCGCATCGGGTTCACGGGTTATCATTTCTTCAACCATTGGTGTGGCGATAATACCCGGACATATGGCATTAATATTTATGCCCTTTGCTGCGTATTCAAGAGCGGCGCTTTTCGTCAAACCAAGCACCCCATGCTTTGAGGCATGATATACACCCCTTTCGGCTATGCCTATCAATCCGCCTATGGAAGAGCAATTGACAATAGCTCCGCTTTCCTGCTTGCGCATCTGGCGCAATTCGTACTTCATACAATTCCATACACCCCTGAGATTAACAGCGATTACCTTATCGAACTCTTCGCTGCCGGCATCGGCGGTTTCCGCAACAGGGCTATTTATACCTGCATTATTATACGCCGCATCCAGACGCCCAAAAGTAGATACGATCCGCTCGATCATCTCCTCTACGTCTTTTTCATCGGCGACATCGCAACGGATAGAAATTGCTTTATATCCAGCATCGACGAGTTCTTTTGCTTGTTCCCTCGGTTCATTCAGGTCGGCCAGCACAATCGTTGCGCCTGCCTCGGCAAATGCTTTTGCCGTTGCCAGTCCTATCCCACGTCCTGCCCCCGTAATGAGGGCAACTTTATCTTTCATTATTTCCATCGTTTGTTATTTTTAACGGTTTCTGTTATTTAACGCTATCGTATTCCTCTTCACTTACCGGGCTCATCCATGTCACGTTGGTTCCGCCACCCATATTTGAAATAGCTATATGAACCAGCTTAGTGTCGTGCGCTGCTCCGTGCCAGTGCTCTATGTCTTTCGGAATAACTACCACACTGCCCTTAGCAAGCTCCTGTGCAAGGCTACCTCTTTCCTGATAAAAACCTTTGCCTTCGATAACGAGAAGAACCTGCCCTGCGGGATGCGTATGCCAGTTGGTCTTTCCACCCGGCTCGAAAGTCACCTGCCCGACCGTATACAATCCTTCTATTTCATCAGAAGTAACCAATCCCTGAACATAAACCGTTCTGGTAAATTGATCCGGCGAGGCAGGGTTGCCTTTCGGGAAAATTGCCGTATTTTGATTTGTTGCTTCCATAGTATTCGTTTTTTGTTGGTTATTACATCCTGTTAATGCTATTGCGACGATGCATGCCATTATTGATATACCGATTTTTTTCATGCCCCCTATTTTAATGTTTTCATGTCCATTACATATCGGAAATGAACATTTCCATCGATCACGTTGCTGTATGCTTCGTTGACCTGCTGAATTGGAATCATCTCTACCATCGGATAAATGTTGTTTGCAACCGAATAATCGAGCATCTCCTGTGTTTCGGGAATACCGCCGATTAGTGAACGCCACACTTTTTTGCCCCAAGGCATTTCATTCAGATTGACCGACGGCGCTACGGTTGCGGCAGGCACTCCGACAATGGCCATATCTCCGCCTATTTTTACCATACCCATATACTGCTCGATATTGTAATTTGCGGGGATCGTACTCAGCACGACATCGAAATAGTTGATCATGCCTTCCGTCTCAGCCGGATTATTCACGTTTACGAATTTCACCGCACCGAGCTGTTTTGCTAATTCACGTTTCTCTTCCGAAATATCGAATACCGTAACTTCGGCACTAAACGATACGGCATACTGAACTGCCAGATGTCCCAGACCACCGAATCCGGCGATTGCAACCTTATCTCCTTGCTTGACATTGACTGCTCTGAGAGGTGAATATGTAGTGATACCGGCGCAAAGGAGCGGAGCGATCTTATCCAATGGAGCGCCTTCGGGAACTTTGATGCCGAAATGCTGGGTTATCACTATATTGTTGGAATAACCCCCGTAGGTATTATCCCCGTCAAAATCTTTTGAGTTGTAAGTAAATACCGTTTTATTGTTTTCGCAGTATTGCTCCAATCCTGCTTTGCATTTATCGCACACTCTGCAGGAGTTTACCATACATCCTACTCCTGCATAATCACCAACCTTGAATTTTGTTACGTCCTTGCCTATCTGAATAAACTTACCAATAATCTCATGTCCGGGAACAATAGGGTATGTAGTGGGTCCCCATTCGTTGCGTACTTCATGTATGTCGCTGTGGCAGATTCCCGAATAGAGAATCTCGATCAGGACATCGTTGTCGCCGACAGGCTTGCGGTCGAATTCGAAAGGAACGAGCACGCCTTCACTGCTGTGTGCCGCATATCCTTTTGAATGGATGCAGCCTTCGTGATGTGTGTGTTGCGCCATGACTAAATTAACCGTAGTGCAGAGTAAAACTGCTATTAACAAAAATCTTTTCATATTTTTTGATCATTTATCCTTTACCAGTAAATTACAAATGCAAATTTAAAGCAAGAGCCGCAGAGTAACGTTACTCTGCGGCTCAAATAATGTTACTCTGAAGCTCAATCGTTATTTTATTCGGTTAACTGCTATTCGTCAATATATTAACATACTACAGAAACCGGCAAATCAAAATTTCTACGGATGTAAATTGTTGCCGGTAGGTGCAAATCCGTAGTGTTTTTTGAACGCAGTTGTAAAGTGAGACCTATTTTTGAAACCTACATCAAAACAGGCTTCCATGACTTTTTTGCCGTCTTTCCTGATCATTTCGTATGCTTTCTCTAATCTTTTCTGGATAAGCCACTTCTGAGGGGGAAGGTCGCTGATTTTCTTAAAATCCCTTTTGAGCGTGGCAAGACTGCGACCGGTGTAAGAGGCAATCTCTTCCATTGTTAGGTCATCCATATAATTATCATTCAGAAAATCCAGTATGTCTATTTTCCACGGTTCGGTAAAATCGAACAACGTAGGGTAAAAACTTTTGTCGATGTTCAGCAAAGAAAGGATGCCCTCCTGCATTTTCAGATCTATCAATTCCTGCTGCGGCTTAATATCTGTCTCGAAATAGGGAACCATTGACAGAAACAAGCTTTCGATATTCGGGGTCTTATATAGTTTAATAACGGACGATTCGAGAGTCCGGACATCGTGCGGAATATTCTTAGGATCAATCTTCTGATAATAATTACGCAGGAAATTTCGGTTAAACTTCAAAGAAATACTTTTGAATGGCTCATCGTCGACCGGACGTTTTGTGAAACTTACACGATGATCCCTTCGTACAAATATACATTCGCCTGATCTTACCGAGATATCATTGCCGTTCTCCACAAGCAGCATTTCCCCTGAGTATACATAGACCAGAAAATGTGACACGGCTTTATCGTGGCATATATAATCGTTGTTTGCGAAAAAACTGTAAAATACATCCGAGTAATTCAATACTGTTGTTTCTGTAATTGCCATAATAAATCATTTTTTACAAAGATATTACAAAATTTGGTCGTTTGTGTTACTTTAAGGCTCAAATATGTTCCATTATCTGCTGCTCCAACCCTGCCAGTTTGTGAGATAGGATTTCCATATCCTGCGAGATTTTCTCTTTGGTTATTCGGGCGTAAATCTGTGTCGTTTTGATGTTGGTATGTCCCATCATTTTGCTGACTGTTTCTATCGGAACTCCTTGTGATAGAGTTAAAAGAGTTCCGAAAGTATGTCTTGAGACATGGTAGGTAAGATGCGTTTTTATTCCGCAAGCAGTAGCAATGTTTTTCAGAGCTTTGTTGCAAGTCGTGTTGCTCGGCATAGGGAAAAGTCTGTTATCACGGCTGAAACCTTTGTACTTTTCTATAATCTTTTTGGGAACTTCCAACAATCGAATGCTTGAATCGGTATTGGTCTTCTGTCGGCGGGTGATTATCCATAAATGACCGTTGAACGTGGTTTGCAGGTTATCTTTAGTTAGGTTCTTTACATCCGAGTAACTTAACCCGCTGAAACAACAGAAGATTTGATTCTTATCCGTTGAATAACAGATATTTATCGCAAAGAAAAAGGACAATGGGTAATGATATGGAAACGAGCGAAATGCTTTCGTCTGCTTTGGTTTACCATCGTTTCAAATAACTCAAACTCAGTTATCCGGATGCAAAGATAAATAAAAATCAAATGTAGATATTATAAAACGAGTAAAAATAGGGAGATTTGACATCATCTTTTAGATAGTTATAAGACAGACAGGTGAATTATGTCCGTTTTTTACAAGTTCTCAGAGAAACAACTATTTACCTTTGGCGAAACCTCAAAAATACGTAATTTTGTACTGAATGGAAGAATTTCAAATCATACAGCCATCGCCGTTGCTCGCTCCCTATGTGAAGCACTACTGGTTTTTGAAAACAGATAATATCTCGCAGTCTGTACAACGGATTATTCCGACAGGTAATGTATGTCTTGTTTTCCATAGGGGTGAAAATATGTTTTCTGTATCTAAAGGTGAACAACAGCCCAAAGCATTTATAAGCGGACAATCGACAGGTTATTCCGACCTTCAACAAAGAGGTACGGTTGATATGATTTCCGTTACTTTTCAACCTCACGGAGCCAAAGCGTTTTTTGCCGTACCGGTAAACGAACTGCTTGAATCTACAATTTCAATAAACGATATAAGTGATCCGGCTTTAGTTGAATTACAAAATTATTTGATGGATGCCCATGATATATTGTCATGTGTCCGACTGATAGAGGCGTTTTTGATGAAGCGGCTTAATATAGTAAAGGTCATCAACTACCAACGTATGAACGCCGTGATACAATCCATTAACGCCAGACAGACGAATATTGAGAACCTTGCTCAAACCAGTTGTTTAAGTTACAAACAATTTAAGCGTATATTTTCCGAATACATTGGAGCAAATCCAAAAGATTTTTTACGAATAATACGCTTTCAAAGAGCATTATATACATTACAAATATATCCTCAAACTAATCTTACCCAACTTGCATTCGAATGTGGGTACTATGACCAACCGCATTTGATTAAGGAATTTAAGACTTTCTCAGGTTACACTCCGAGCGCATATATTTCCATTTGTGCCCCTTATTCCGATTATTTTACTTAAAAAACGGAATGTCCTTTTCTTACAAGTTTAGCGGGCTTTTCATCTCTATTTTTGCAATGTCAAATCATAGTAAAATCATTAAAAATGAAAGAGATGAAAAATTTAGTAGCATTTTTTGAAATCCCTGCCGTAGATTTTGGCAGAGCTGTAGAATTTTACGAAGCAGTTTTAAATTGCAGACTGTCCGTTATGGAATGCCCGACTGAAAAAATGGCTTTTTTCCCTGAAGAATCGGGAAAATATCAGGGAGCCGTATCGTTTGCATCTGGCTTTAACCCTTCAAAGGACGGAGTGCTGATTAGTCTTTCCGTAGAAAATATGGAAGAAACTATTTCTTGCATAGAAAAAAACGGCGGGAAAATCATTACTCCTAAAACAAAGATCGAAGCCGAAGGAATGGGCTATTTCTCCGTCTTTATTGATGTTGAAGGCAACAAGGTCGGTTTGTATTCGGATAAATAACCATTTTAAAAAGGTTCTTATAAAAAAGGAGAATAGAATTCCCTATTTCTCCTTTTTATTCTTAAAACTAAATATTATTGTATGAATACAGCTTTATAGAGTATGCATTTTAATGAAATTTCGAATATATGATATGGTTTACAACGAAATCCATATCTTTGCCATCGAAAATCAACATGATTGTCTAATTTATGAAATGGCAACTCTGTATATAGCTATCCTGCTTCGGGTTTGTCGGGGAATATCTCTCCGGCATTAAATCAATATGCCCGTATCCCTCACAGAGTTTAATCAATAACATTTTTCTCGATCTGTTTGTCGCACTTTCTCGAAAGTGCCGTACAGACATGCTATTTCATAAAAACAAATGAACTATACATATAAAAAGATTTGGCTCATCAATCTGCCCATCATGGTGAGCCTGCTCATGGAACAGTTAATCAACTTAACGGATTCCATATTCTTAGGGCACGTCAGTCAAATAGATTTAGGAGCATCGGCATTGGCTACCATGTATTACACTGCCATTTATATGCTCGGTTTCGGTTTTAGCCTTGGGGCGCAAGTGGTTATCGCCAGGCGGAACGGAGAAAGACGATATACAGATGTCGGCAAAGTATTCTATCAGGCTTTGATTTTCCTGTCGGTCTTTGCGGTTGTTGTTTTCGTGTTGTCCAAAATGTTTTCGCCCACATTGCTTCGCTTGGTAATTTTATCGGACGATGTGTATCAGGCTACCGTGCGATACATGGAATGGAGGGATTACAGCTACCTGTTTGCCTTTCCTTTGTTGGCGATCCGTGCCTTTTTCATCGGAACAACCCAAACCAAAATCCTTACCGCCAGTTCTATCGTTATGGTGGTTTGTAATGTCCTGTTTAACTATCTGTTGATCTTTGGGAAAGCAGGGTTTCCCCGGTTGGAAATCAGCGGGGCTGCTATGGGTTCATCCCTCGCAGGGCTTGTCGGGCTGTTGTTCTTGGTTATATATATGTGGCGGCATGTAGACAAAAAACGATACGGATTACGTCCGGTATTTGATTTTGGCTTGTCGCTGCATCTTCTGAATATATCCGTTTGGACTATGGTGCGGTCATTTTTCTGTATTGCTCCGTGGTTTCTCTTTTTTGTAGCGATTGAACATTTAGGAGAATGCGAACTTGCCGCTGCAAATGTGGTAAGGAGCATTTCGATGATTTTCTTCGTGATTGTCAATTCATTTGCAACAACGACTATTTCATTAGTCAGCAACCTGATCGGAGCGAAACAGGCAGTAAAGGTAATGCCTACTTGCCGGCATGTTATCACTCTGAATTACGCAATAGGTATTCCGCTTATCCTATTGGCTTTTATCTTTTCCGACAGCCTTTTGGGTGTGTTCACCAACGATATGGCGGTTATTCAGACTGCGTTCTATCCGTTATGTGTCATGCTGTCTACATTTATTGTTTCCGTACCCGCTTATACATACTGCAATACGGTAATCGGCACAGGCAATACTAAAATAGCATTTATATTTCAGATGATAAATATAACTGTCTATTTGGTCTATCTGTTTATGCTGTCCCGTTCTCCGGGAATTCCGCTTGCAGTATACTGGACTGCCGAACAGCTATATGTTATCGTATTGCTTGTGTTATCCCTGGCATATCTCAAAAGGAATAGATGGCAAAGCCATGAATTATAAGGATTAAAAAATCAGGATTATGTGGGGTATTCTTGATACCGAACTATATAAAATGCTATCCGATTCGTCCAACGAATGCAGTACGGATGCGGAGTTGAGAAAGGCATATAGAGAATTTGTCGAAACATTAATCGTATATCTGGATACGGAAAGCGATAACATAAAACGTATCCGTATGCTCAATACGATACAGGTAGAATTTGAAACAATAAAATCTTTGGAACTTTCGTATGGTGCGAAAAAAGACGTGTTGAAAATTGTGTATTCGGAGAAAGTTTTGTCGTTGACCGACAAGGAACAGGAATTGATATACCGTCAGATGCAATACCCGAAATATTTTATTCAAATAGATACAGATTGGAAATCGCCGTTTTACCTGAATCCCGATATTGTGAACAGTACGGATGTAATGGAAGTCGTTTCGGGATTTTTCAATACCAAGAATGCCATTTACCGGATTGACCATAAAGAAGTGTTCTTTAGCGAATTTGCCCATACTTTCGAGCAACTGTTTAACATTGATTTCGGGGATGTCTATAAGAAAGAAATATCGGTTATCCGGCGTAAACCTGATAAGAAAACCGAATTCCTGAACAGGTTGAAAGAGACTGTCTTTCAAAAAAGCAGAGCCGAAGGTTATTTGTGACTTTTAAAAAAATGTAAAAAAATATTAGGCTAAAAATCAAATCGTTACAAATTATTTTAGGGGGAATGGGTATACCGTTCCCCCTATCTTTTTGCTTCATTCTGCCGTCCTTTGCTTCATCAATGCATTGAGATAACGAATTAATAATCTCAAAAATGAAGCAAAATGTATATCAACAACGAAGACTTTGAAAAATGGATGCAGAAGCTATCCAAGAAATTGAGTGAAATCGGTCAGGATTTAAAATCACTGATTAACACCAATGAAGTATTCGACCCTGACGAAAAGCTCCTCGACAATCAGGATTTAGCTTTTCTCCTGAAAGTATCATACCGGACGCTCCAACGATACCGGACGAGTAAGAAACTTCCCTTCTTTATGGTAGGTCATAAGACCTATTACCGTACTTCTAATGTTCGGGAGTTTGTGCGTTCACACATGGATTTCCAAACTTATCAAGAGTTTGAAAAGAAGCACCCGAAGCCCAAAGACGGAGATAAAAAGGATGAATGATTCCGCTTTTTATGCTTTAAGCAGAATAGAGCAAATGACGGAGGCTTGTTTTCAGTTTATGCCTTCTGTTAATAGCTCCGCATTTCGCAAAAATGACCTCGCCTTTCGGCTCTGTCTGTTTCGCTAAATTAAGCAAGAGGGAACTGGACAAGTCCTGTTCTTCCCTCTTGCCCTGCGGGGCAAAGCCTTCGGCTTTAGTGCTTTAAATCAACGTACTGTTATAACACTTGCTATAACTCAAATTGATATGCAATTATGTATAAGCAAGTTAAGTATACAAATAGTCATAAAATAGTTATAACTATGACAAAACAGAATCGAAATACCGTATTCACGACTATCGGAATAGATAAAGAAGCCAATGCTTTGGTAGAAAAGATATGTAAACGCTATTCGCTGAAAAAGAGTGAAGTTGTAAAGCTGGCATTCGGATACATTGATAAAGCACATATCAACCCTGCCGATGCTCCCGAATCAGTAAAATCGGAACTTGCCAAGATAAACAAACGGCAGGATGATATTATCCGCTTCATCCGCCACTACGAGGAAGAACAATTAAATCCGATGATACGAGCGACCAATTCAATAGCCGTCCGCTTCAACGGCATAGTCAAGGCATTGGAAACACTTATCCTTTCACAGTTGGAGAAGAACCAAGAAAAGTATAATACCGTACTGCAAAACATTAGCAATGCACTCACCCAACATGCCGATGTGATAAATGAACAGGGAAAACAAATCGGCTCGTTGCGCCAACTACAAAAAAAGGATAACACCAAACTTCTAAGGTTGATAAATCTTTATTCGGATTTGGCAGCCTGCGGAGTGATGGACGGCAAGCGGAAAGAGAACCTGAAAGCCGAAATAATGAATCTGATAAACGAGCCATGAATATAGATTTCCCGCCACCATCCAACGGAGTGTATAACAACGCAGGCAGTAGCCGAAGGCTCGCCGATTATTGCGAACACGAGGATTTGCAGCGGATGGAGCAGGGAATCTATACCGATGGCCTTTTCAATTTGAATCAGGATGATTTGTACAAATCCCAAGTGGTTAAAGACATTGATGGCAACATCGGGCAACTGCTAAAGACCGATGCAAAGTTCTACGCCGTCCATGTCAGCCCGTCCGAAAAGGAACTGCAAGCGATGGGAACAACGGAACAGGAACAAGCCGAAGCGATGAAACGGTATATCCGTGAAGTCGTTATTCCCGAATACGCCAAAAATTTCAACAAAGGACTATCGGCTGAAGATATAAAGTTTTACGGCAAAATCCATTTCGATAGAAACAGGTCAAGCAACGAACTGAATATGCACTGTCATTTGATTGTCAGCCGAAAAGACCAATCCAATAAAAAGAAGCTGTCTCCGCTAACCAACCATAAAAACACCAAGAAAGGAGCTGGAAAATCCGGCGGGCGTTGCCCCCTCGCGCCAAGGCAAAATTGACCCCTGAAAAAATTTTATAATTCCCCCTAAAGTATCCTGGTCGACGGGGTCATTTTTATTTTAGTTTTACTTTTAC
>Ga0153940_1000817_pt1 | contig 14821 bp, 13 predicted proteins | sample TSNJ024MetaG_FD_104736 | JGI IMG/M metagenome (GOLD analysis project Ga0153940, IMG submission 104736) | Attine ant fungus gardens microbial communities from New Jersey, USA - TSNJ024 MetaG | ecosystem: Host-associated > Fungi > Mycelium > Unclassified | place: USA: New Jersey, Brendan T. Byrne...
AGGATAATAACTGGACCGGATTGCGTTTTACTTTGTCGTATTTCATAGCTCTTTTTTTAGATGTTACGAACAAATATATGAAAAAGAGCCTTTTAACTTTTTATTAAATATAAACTCTAATATCTTTATCATTCCATTGGCACATTGGCATATTAGATAATTAGTATATTATTTAATGTAATCTGCAAAAGCTTTGTCAAACATATCCGGTGCAGAAACTTTGCCATCCATTAGACACACTACCTCTATAACAGCACTGGCGCATAAAGTGTTGTCGGGGACACGGATTATTTGTTGATGAAAGTAATACCTGACCCCTTTCCTTTCTATGTTGACAGTACAAATAAAATATTCCGAGCCGCGGAGGGAACTTTTGTAGCTGATATTGGCATTCCGCACAACGGGGATAATATTAGCTTCGGTAAGATCGCGCAACCGTAAACCGCATTTTTCCATCAGCTCGTGGCGGGTAGCTTCGAAGTAATGCAGATAGATAGCATTGTTGACCACGCCTTGTGAATCGCATTCGTAGTCACGTACCTTCATGTTGTTCTCAAAAGTTAAAGCCATAATTTAATGATTAGCTAGTTAGCAAATGCCCGAGAGTTTTATCGAATAATTCAGGTTTTCCTACTTTTCCGTTTACCATACAGGCTGTTTCCACCCTCGCTGTCGAACAAACTTTATTGTCTTTCAGGCGAATGATTTTCTGGTTGAAAATATAGCGGATGCCATCTTTTTCAATGGAATCGACAGTACATATAAAATCATTGGCCCCGCGCAGGGAATGTTTGTATCGTATATAAACACTTACTACTACTGCATCTATACCTTGCTCATGCAATTCGTAAAAATTCAACCCGTGTTGCTCCAGAAATTCGTGGCGGACTACTTCGTAATAATGCTGGTAGTTAGCATTATTAACTATGCCTTGCGCATCGCATTCGTAGTCGCGCACTTTCATTGTATATTCGTATATAGATGCTTTATTCATTGTTTTATATCTTCTTTATTTTTTTATATATAATTCCCGATTATATTATTGACTATCATTGTAATATGGTCAGTTTTTTGCTCTTTCGCTTTCAGGAATGTAAAGATAGAATTTGATGTATCGTTGTTTTTAGCCATCGCTATAAGGATAAAAGGCATGGGCTGTAAACCCATGCCTGTTTAATATATGTATCTTCTGACTTTTCACTTTTCACTTTTCACTTTCTTCACCCATTCTCTTGCATTTACAAATGCTTCCATCCAAGGAGTAAAGTCATCTTTACGATGTTCGAAAGGATGGTGTCCGCATTGCCAAGGGAACAATGAGCGTTCGAGATGGGGCATTATTGCTATATGGCGTCCGTCTTTCGAAACAACTCCCGCTATATCATAATCGGAACCGTTAGGATTTCCCGGATATTCACTGTATATATATTTAGCAATTACATTATATTCGGCTTCAGCCTTCGGCATAGCGAATCGTCCTTCACCGTGTGCAACCCAGATACCGATCTTGCTTCCCGATAATGAACCGAACATTACTGATTTATTTTCAGGAATATCCACGCTTATGTAAGTCGATTCATATTTATGTGAGCGATTATGTTCCATTTTCGGATGCTTGTCATGTTCCGGATAGATGAGATCCAGTTCCATCATCAGTTGGCAACCGTTACATACGCCGAGACTCAATGTGTCTTTACGCTCGTAGTATTTACGAAGGGTTTCTTTTGCCTTATCGTTGTAAATGAAGCTACCTGCCCATCCTTTTGCCGAACCTAGCACGTCCGAGTTAGAGAATCCTCCGCAGAATACTATCAGGTTGATATCTTCCAGCGTTTCACGTCCCGAGGCCAGATCGGTCATGTGCACATCCCTTACGTCGAAACCGGCAAGATATAGGGAATAAGCCATTTCGCGTTCGCTGTTTGTGCCTTTTTCGCGTATAACAGCAGCTTTCAGGCCTGTTGGCGTAGTCCTGTTAGGGTCGATACCATATTGAGCGAATTTACCTGTAAACGAAGGGTTGAACTTGAATTGAAGCGGCTGTTTCTTATAGTTTTCGAAACGTTCCAACGCCAGTTTTTCGGTACTTTGCTTCCTGTCGAGAAGATATGACGGTTCGAACCATGCATCACGTAATTCGTCTATATTGAATTCCTGACTGAAAGCATCTTTTTGGATAACAAATTTGCGCTCTTCGATAGGGCGGGCAACGATGGCGAAGCCGATACCGTAATCGTCCAGTATTTTTTCTACCAGGTGGTGATGTTTCACCTGAATAAGTATACCCGGATTTTCTGAGAATAATACTTTGATCAGATCTGCGTGATGCAGTTTGTCGAGGCGGGCTTCAAGTCCTCCCTGCGGATTGGCAAAACACATTTCCAGCATGGCTGTTACAAGTCCTCCGGCAGATATATCGTGCCCTGCAAGTATCAGCCCTCTGTCTATCAGTTCCTGCACCGCATTGAACGCATTCTTGAAATATTCAGGGTCTTTCACGGTCGGCACTTCTTCACCGAGTTTACTCATTGTCTGGGCAAATGCGGAGCCTCCGAGTTTGAACGTATCGAAAGAAAAATCGATATAATAAAGGTAAGTACCTTTGATATATGCCAGCACCGGAGATACGATCTTGCGGATATTCTTCACTTCACCCGCAGCCGATATAATTACCGTACCCGGTGAATATACTTTATCATCTCCATATTTCTGTGTCATCGACAGAGAGTCTTTACCTGTCGGAATGTTTATTCCCAGTTCGCAGGCAAATTCCGAACAAGCCTCTACTGCTTTATATAATCTTGCGTCTTCTCCCGGATTCTTACAAGGCCACATCCAGTTTGCACTTAATGAAATGCCTTTCAATCCATCCTCGATCGGTGCGAAAATGATGTTTGTCAACGATTCGGCTATTGCCAGTATAGAACCTGCAGCCGGGTCTACCATCGCAGCCTGCGGCGCATGGCCGATAGATGTTGCTATACCTGCCTTCCCTTTATAATCGAGGGCTACGGCTCCAAGGTCGCTCAATGGCAACTGGATTTCTCCCTGTGTCTGTTGGCGTGCCACTTTACCTGTAACCGAGCGGTCAACTTTATTTGTCAGCCAGTCTTTGCAGGCAACAGCTTCCAGTTGTAGCACGTTCTTTATATAATCTTCCAGTCTGGACAGATCGTATTCCGGATTTGTATAAACTTCTTCAATAGTCTCATCGCGCATGATTGTCTTCGGCGCTTTTCCGAAGAAGTCTTCCAGTTTGAGGTCGATAGGACGCTTTCCGTCAGCTTGCTCGAATACAAACTTCATATCGTTAGTCGTTTCTCCGACAACATACATCGGGGAGCGTTCGCGTTCGGCAATACGTTTAATTCTGTCGGTCGCGTCGGCAGGGATAAGCAAGCCCATACGCTCCTGACTTTCATTACCTACAATTTCTTTTGACGAAAGGGTAGGGTCGCCGATAGGAAGTTTGGATATGTCTATTTTTCCTCCGGTAGCTTCTACAAGCTCCGAAAGGCAGTTCAAGTGTCCTCCTGCCCCGTGGTCGTGGATGGATACGATCGGGTTGTTGTCCGATTCTGCCAATGCACGTATCACATTTGCGGTACGTTTCTGCATTTCAGGATTGGCACGTTGCACGGCGTTCAGTTCTATACCACTTGAGTATTGCCCTGTATCTACTGACGACACAGCGCCTCCGCCCATGCCGATACGGTAGTTATCTCCTCCGAGGATAACCACTTTTTCTCCCGGTTTAGGTTCGCCTTTCAGCGCGTCGCGTTTGTTCGCAAAGCCGACACCGCCGGCCAGCATGATTACTTTATCGTACGCAAATTTCTTCTGATTTTCCTGATGTTCGAATGTAAGCAACGAGCCGCAGATAAGCGGTTGTCCGAATTTGTTTCCGAAATCGGATGCTCCGTTCGATGCTTTTATCAGTATTTCTTCCGGCGTCTGGTATAGCCAAGGACGTTCCGGCATAGTTTCTTCCCAAGCCTTCCCAGCTTTTGTACGTGGGTAGGATGTCATATATACGGCGGTTCCTGCGATTGGCAGGGATGCCTTTCCTCCGCCCAGACGGTCACGGATCTCACCTCCCGAACCGGTAGCAGCACCATTGAAAGGCTCTACGGTAGTAGGGAAGTTATGGGTTTCGGCTTTCAGGGAGATAACCGATTTGATTGTTTTTTTCTGATAAAGGCTTGGTTCTTCTCCTTTTTCCGGTGCAAATTGTTCTATCTCCGGTCCCTGGCTGAAGGCTACATTGTCTTTGTATGCCGATACCAGCTTGTTGGGGTTTACCTGCGATGTTTTCTTTATTAATTTGAAAAGCGAACTTTCTTTTTCTTCTCCGTCGATGATAAATGTACCGTTGAAAATCTTGTGGCGGCAATGTTCCGAATTTACCTGCGAGAATCCGAATACTTCGCTGTCGGTTAGTTTCCTGTTGAGTCTTTTGCTTACTTCGTTCAGATATTCTATTTCATCCTCGCTGAGGGCAAGGCCTTCCTGCTGATTATATGTTTCTATATCATCTATTTCGATGATCGGTTCAGGTTGTTTGTAAATATTGAATACTTCCTGATTCAGTCCGTCATAGATGCGTTGAAGCATCGGGTCGTGTTTCGCGTCGTTTGTATCTACCGGAAAAAATTCCTCTATACGCATGATTCCGCCGATACCCATATTTTGCGTGATTTCCACTGCATTGGTGCTCCATGGGGTAATCATCTCGCGGCGCGGACCAACAAAAAAGCCCGGAACATTTTCTGCTTCGAGCAAGGTTGCACCACTGAATGCCCATGTGAGACGTTGGATAAAATCGGCGTTAAGACTTGAGCTTGTTTGAACAGCAATGATGTTCTTGGAAGGGGTTTGAAAGAAGGAAACCATATTTTTATTTCAAGTTAATAAATTGACTTTTTAATAGGCATACAAAGGTAGTGAAAAGAATTATAAAATAATATAAATATGAATGGCGAACGGTCATTAATTTTTGAATAAAATAGCAAATGAAAATCAATATAATATTTGAGGGAGCGATAGAATTTAGGGGCGAATAGATATTCGCCCCTAAATTCGACAATAATTACTGCTTATAATTTTATCGTTAAAGAAAATAAGCCTAGTTAAGAGGCTTCTTTTTGGATTGATTTTTCGCTTTAGGCTTTGGCTTTGAACCGCCTTTAGGCTTATTGGCAGCCACCTTTTGCTTGCCTACGCGTAGCCCGCTGGCAGGTTTGCCTTTTCGTTTCGGCTTCGTCTTGTGTTCATTTTCGTCGGAGGATGCAACAGAAGTATTTGAAGTCATCTTATTCGTACCGCCCGGCTTGTCCGTTTTGTTAGCCTTTCCGTATTTTGCGGCAATGCTGGCTTTCCTGTAGTCGGTTTTTATATCAAACTCTTCAAGGGCTTTATTAAAAGCTTTATTGCTCGAAGCCTTGTTTGTCTGCGTTTTTTCAGAATTTTCCAGCATATCGAAAAGTCCTTCCAGTTCGGCGTGTGTCAAGTTGCGCCAGTTTCCCTGTCCCAGATCGCCGAGTTTGATATTCATTATCTGTATGCGTTCGAGTTTAAGAACTTCATAGTCGAAATATTCACACATACGTCTGATTTGCCTGTTCAGCCCTTGTATAAGCGATATACGGAACATATAGGGGTTTATCTCTACAATTTCGCATCGACGGGTAACGCGATCCAGTATAGGAACACCCTGTGCCATGCGCGTAAGGAAGTCTTTTGTAATAGGGCGGTTTACTTTTACAAGGTAATCTTTTTTGTGATTGTTGCCTGCCCGCAATATTTTATTTACAATGTCGCCATCATTGGTTAAGAGGATTAGTCCCTGGGAATCTTTATCCAGTCGTCCGATAGGAAATATCCGTTGTTCGTGCCGTATGAAATTGATAATATTATCTTTTTCCTGCGGATCGGTAGTGCTGACGATGCCTACCGGCTTGTTGAAAGCAATGTATACCGGCTCGATTTTATTTACGATAAGTTCTCCGTTTACTTTCACTTTTTGTCCCGGAAGAACCCGCATTCCCACTTGGGCGCGTTTGCCGTTGATAGTCACACGGCCCTCTTCTATAAAGCGGTCGGCTTCACGTCTGGAACAAAATCCGGAGTTGCTGATATATTTATTTAGTCTGTATTCCATCTCGAATGTATGTGATGTAGGGTAATGATTTCGCGCAAAGATAATTAATTTGTTTTTGTTTATTTCTGTTTGATGGAATATTCATTGATAATGTGAATCAGTATTTGGAAATTTTATCTATATATGTAGCTATTAGCCATTGGCAGTTAGCTTGTAGTTCTTTGAAAAAATGATTAGGCCTTCGTCCGTGTCTTGCTGACAGGGCAAAAACGTTTGCTACGCAACACACAGACAGGACGTCTGCGCGAGCGGAGTTCTTATATCCTCTTTGTCATGTTGAACGAAGTGAATTGCAAATCGCCGAAGCGAAGGCGAGGCAAACATCTCTTTAATCGAAAGAGATCCTTCGTTCCACTCAAAAACAACGTTCGGCAGAGCGAAGCGGAGCCAATGACAGCAGAAAATAACAGAACAGAATCCAGTACTTTACAATCCTGCCCCAAAGGGGACTTACAGAGAGGGAAAAAAGTAACAGATAAAAAATAGTGGAAAAAGTGTAACTTTTGTAACTTTTTTGAAATAGTTACGGATTGCTTCGCCCTGCGGGTAGTTACAAGTTGCGGGAAAGGCTGCCTGTTTATTTTGTTTCACGCAAAGACGCAAAGGTTTTATATCTTACCAGTTGTTGACTGATAACTGTTGACTGTTGACTGTAAAGAGTGTTACCTTTGTTACTTTTTTAATAGTTACGAGTTACAAGTAGATAAGACATGGAGTGCTAGTTGTTAACTGATGACTGCTAACTGTTAATTGAAATAAGTAACCTTTGTTACCTTTTTGGGAAAGTTACAAGTAGGCATAATATAAATTAGCTGATTGGCTAATTGAATTTGTACATTAATCATTATGCGTAAATCATTATGCGTACGGATTTACTAAAAATATATTATCTTTGTGCCAGAAAATCAAACCGGTTAAGTTTGTATATTATCACAAGTATTTATAAAACAGAAGTAAAAAAATATCATTAATGAAAATAGCAATTGTAGGTACGGGGTATGTGGGTCTTGTTACAGGAACTTGTTTTGCTGAAATGGGAACAGAAGTTTATTGTGTGGATATAGACCAGAAGAAAATAGATAATCTGAAGAACGGCATTATACCTATTTTCGAACCCGGACTGGATGAAATGGTGGAACGTAATCATAAAGCAGGACGCTTGCAATTCACTACCGACCTGAGCTCTATAATTAATGATGTTGATATTGTGTTTTCAGCAGTGGGTACACCTCCTGACGAAGATGGTAGTGCCGATCTCAAATATGTACTCGATGTAGCCCGTACAGTAGGTGAGAATCTGAATAAATATATGGTGATTGTTACCAAAAGTACTGTACCTGTGGGTACAGCTAAATTGGTAAAAAAGACTATACAGGAAGAATTGGATAAAAGAGGTTTGTCCGATTTGAAATTTGATGTGGCTTCTAATCCCGAGTTTCTGAAAGAAGGAGCCGCTATTACAGACTTTATGCAGCCCGACCGGGTGGTTGTGGGTGTAGAGTCGGAAGAAGCGCGGAAATTGATGGAGAAACTATATAAACCATTTACATTGAATAACTACCGTATTATCTATACAGATATTCCTTCCGCGGAGATGATTAAGTATGCAGCTAACGCCATGCTTGCCACGCGCATCAGTTTTATGAACGATATAGCGAATCTTTGCGAAATTGTAGGCGCGGATGTAAATATGGTACGTAAGGGTATCGGTTCAGATGCCCGTATCGGTTCTAAATTCTTATATTCCGGTTGTGGATACGGGGGCAGTTGTTTCCCTAAGGATGTAAAAGCGATTATTAAAACAGCTAATAAGCTCGGGTATAAAATGGAAATACTTGAAGCTGTGGAAAATGTGAATGAACGTCAGAAAAATATTCTTTTTGATAAACTAATGAAATATTACAATGGGGATATCAAAGGGAAAACTATCGCTGTATGGGGATTAGCATTTAAACCAAAAACAGATGATATGCGCGAAGCTCCGTCTCTTGTCCTGATAGATAAGATATTAAAAGCAGGTGGTAAAATAAGGGCATATGATCCGGTGGCGATGGAGGAAGCGAAACATCAGAGGCTCGGTGATACTATCGTATATGCCAAAGATATTTATGATGCAACCCTCGATGCTGATGCTATACTGATGGTAACAGAATGGAACGAATTCCGTCTGCCGACATGGGAAGTGATTAAGAAAACAATGAATAAACCTGTTGTTTTTGACGGACGCAATATTTATAATAAACAGGAAATGAACGATGCCGGGTTCGATTATTTCGGAATAGGCATCTGATTATAATAAGCAGATTAGCAAATTGGCTCCGCCGAACGTTGTTTCGGAAATTAGCAAATTCGAGATAAAATGATTGCAGTAGAAGGAATTACTAAAAGCTTTGGCTCTCTGAAAGTATTGAAAGGGATAGACTTGCGTGTAGAAAAAGGTGAGATAATCTCTATAGTGGGAGCAAGTGGTGCAGGCAAAACTACTCTGTTGCAAATCATGGGAACACTGGATAAAGCCGATAGCGGAACTGTTTATATTAATAATGAGAACCTGAGCAGGCTGAATGATTCCCGTCTTTCGGATTTCCGTAACAAGAATATCGGGTTTGTATTTCAGTTTCACCAGCTATTACCGGAATTTACAGCATTGGAAAATGTAATGATCCCGGCTCTTATCGGTAAAGTAAAAGAATCGCAGGCCAAAGCCAAGGCGAAAGAACTTCTTGATATGCTCGGTTTATCGTCCCGTACGGAGCATAAACCAAATGAGCTGTCGGGAGGGGAAAAACAACGGGTAGCCGTTGCGCGTGCGCTGATTAACGATCCGGCAGTGATACTTGCGGACGAGCCGTCAGGTAGTCTTGACACTGAGAATAAAGAGGAACTACACCAACTGTTTTTTAAACTGCGTGATACACTTGGTCAGACTTTCGTTATTGTGACCCACGATGAACACCTGGCTTCTATAACAGACCGTACCATTCATATGAAAGATGGTATAATATTGGAAAATCAGCCTGTAATATTATAAATATAAATGAGTATATCTGCTGATAAACGTCTTTATCAGATTGCCCTTACCCGAATATTGGGAGTAGGGGATATTACCGCACGTAATCTGTTGCAGGTAGTTGGTGATGAAGAAGAAATATTCAGGTCGGGCAGAAAATCGTTGTTAAGTATTCAGGGGCTTTCGTCCAAACTTGTAGGGGAGATATTAAATCCCGAAGTACTGGATAAAGCGGAGAAAGAGCTGGAATTTGTAGAAAAGAATGATATTTCTACCTACTTTATCAGTGATAGGTATTATCCCCACCGTCTGAAAGATTGCGCTGATGCTCCGGTACTCTTTTATTTCAAAGGAAAAGCTGATTTTAATGCAGATAAGATAATAAGTATTGTCGGTACCCGCAACTCAACGAATTATGGTAATAGCTTTTGCGATACATTTTTAGAGAAAGTATCCGCAGTATTACCCGATACACTTATTGTTAGCGGACTTGCTTATGGGATAGATATACATGCCCACAGAGCTGCTCTCAAATATAATCTGTCCACGGTGGGAGTGCTGGCGCACGGCCTGGATATGATTTATCCGGCTGTACACAGGCAAACCGCGGTAGAAATGTTGGAAAAAGGAGGGCTACTTTCCGATTTCCCGAGCAAGACTGAACCGGACCGTTATAACTTTGTTCGCCGCAACCGTATTGTGGCAGGTATGGCTGATGCTGTTATAGTCGTGGAATCGGACGAAAAAGGAGGTTCGCTGATAACTGCTGAGATTGCCGGCTCGTACTGTAAAGATATATTCGCTGTGCCCGGCCGGATGTCGGACAGGTATTCGCGCGGATGCAATAAGCTGATAGCTTCGCATAAAGCGGATTTGTTCCAATCGACAGAATACTTTCTTCAGCAAATGGGTTGGGACGATGAATCGCAGAAAAAGAAGAAAATGCCGCGTCAGCAAGACTTATTTGTCGTTCTGACAGATGAAGAACAGGTTGTTACGGATAAGCTGGCTACAATAGAATCACTTCATATAGACCAGCTGGCCAGAGAACTGAACATTCCGGCTTATCAATTATTTACCACTCTTCTGGAGTTGGAAATGAAAGGCCTGATAAAGAACCTGCCGGGGAATATGTATGCCCTAACCTAAATAAAAGGGACGAATATTATCGCCCCCGTTCCGTATTTAGGTTATTACATACAAGTTTATAGTAAAACGGTAAAATTACTTTGAATTTTACAAATAATTAATACTTTTATCGTGTAATACGGTACACTATAACGATGGGAAATGCGGGTTAAAGAACTGGGGGTAAGTATTCCAAAATACAGCAAATATTACGAGAAATATAAACAGAAAAAGACAAAGTCCTACAACCCGAATAAAGGAAAAGAAGGTAATTGGTAAGTATAAATATTCGGCAGGGCTTCGGTTCTGCTTTTTTAGTATAATTTATCAAAGATTTTATCTATAGAGTAAGCTATCAGCCATTAGCTTATAGTTCTTTGAAGTATTGAATAAGCTCCATGGTCTCCGAAGGGGGAAACGAAAGAAGAATGAAAAATAAAAAAGCTGGAAAGGTTGTTACCTTTTTAATAGCTACGAGTTATTTCGCCCTTTGGGCAATTACGGGTTACGAGTTGTTAACTGTTAACTGTAAAGTCGCTTCGCGCCATTGACATATTGGTATATTAGTCAATCGGCATATTGATTTGTGTTACCTTTGTTACCTTTTTAATAGTTACAAGTTACTGCGCCCTTCGGGTAGTTACAAGACTAAAAGTCTAACGGCTAATAGCTATCAGCTAAAAGCTGAAACATGTGTTACTTCTGTTACTTTTTAACTATGTAATGTAAATACAGGTTAATTTTATATCGTTTATGGCAGATATGTTGTTAAAGTTGAGGAGATATCAGATATAAAGATGTTACTTTTTATTTACACCGCTAAATATAAAAAACTGGATTTATGTGGTTCTAACCCTCGATTCGCATAATTTGCCATAAAATAAAAAGAGGTTCTCCGAACCTGAAGAACCCCTGATCTGTATTATTAAGATTTTTGATTAGTTCTGACCGCCGCCTTGTCCGCCTTGACCACTCTGATTACCTTGTCCACCGCCCATGTTGTCATCATTATTGATACTTCGTTGAGCTTTTTTTATCTGGGCTTTCATCTCCCCGAAACGGAACGAAACCGATATTCCAAACTGGCGCATCCTGCCCTTCATTATTGACTCTGTATGGAATGTATCTGTGATGGTTTTAGTTTTGAACTCATTGTCTTTCTTAAATGGATTTTGTGCATAGGCACGGAATTGCAATCTATCTTGCATAAATCCTTTCGAGAAGGAAATGCTATGAAAGAAGAAAGACGGGCCTTCACCTTGCAGGTTTATTTGACGGCTAAAAAATCCGGTGTTTAAATAAGCTTTAAAGTTTTGAGGGAATGAGTATTGTCCTCCGGCGAATATATTACCTGCAAAACCGTTATTGCTTGTTTTTTCATTGAGAATAGAGGTCCTGTTCGATTTTATATCTACATACCTGCCCGACATGTTACTGTATATACGGATCTTGTCATTCGGGCTCCAATTCACATAAGCCGACAAACCAAGATTTTTTCGTTCGCCTATGTTTTCATAGGTTGTTGTAGAAACTCCATCTTCGCGTGTAGTAATATTCTCAATGCCGTTGTCTTCGAAATCATAAGACAGATTTGCATTGAAATTTAACTTTTGGCTAAATGAACCAAAATTTAAACTGAAGTTATGATTCTTTACGGCATCCAGTTCCGGATTACCTTGCTGGATATAATTGGGGTTCGTTGTATTCACATAAGGATTCAGTTGATAAATTCCCGGACGCTGTATGCGCATATTATATCCGAAACGAATATTCTGCGCCGGTTTTATTTGGTATGTAAGGGTTGCAGACGGAACCAGATTGGAATAATCTACTTTGAAGTCCATATCGTCTTTTTGGGGGAACTTTGCGTCCAACCAAGTAGCTTCGTATCTTAGACCTGTTTTAACTCCCCATTTCTGGAATTTAGCGCTATAACCACCATAAGCGGCAAGGATATCCTGTTCGTGTCTGAATTCGTCATAGGTCTGTGGCACATTTACCCATTGACCTGATCCATTAAGGATATCATAGCCGCTGTTACTCTGGTTGAGTCGTATGATATATTTGGCGCCTGCTTCAAGATTGTGTATTTTGCCGAACGGTGAGACAAAGTCTACCTGGAAAGTATGCTCTTTCATATCGGCATCAGTATATTGACGGTTAGTAACCGCCGTTGCTGGTTTTGTCCCGCTTATGAGATTTATATCGCTGTTCGATTCCTGATCGTTGGGACTGAGGCTGAACCTGTAAGATGCGGTCAGTAGCTGATCTTTCTTGTTAAAGGTACGTTGGTAATCGACATTGATATCAGTGCCTCCGTAGTTTTGCTTCGAATAACTGTCGTTGTTGTATTTATATTGAGAATCACGATCTTTATTCAGCATTTCCACGACTTGATCCGATTGGGATTTACCATTCCCGTAATATCGGTTGAAACCGACATTGATGAGATTGAGAGTGTCCAGTTCAATGCTTATCTCTCCATTTCCGTACTGGCCGTTTCCATTGTTTTTCGAGGCTCCGTCCTGATACAGGTATTTATTATTGGTGCTCGTGTAATCTTCTGTAAATGAGTTTGAGCTTCCCCATGGGCGCTTATACTCATAATAATTGTACCCTCCTGTAAATCCTAATTTCCCATATTTCATTTGCAAATAAAGGCCGCCTCCGAATCCGCCCAGATCATCTACACGTCCGTTTAATGTAGCGGTATAGCCACCCATCGATGTATTTTTCTGGGTTATAATATTAATAATCCCTGCAACGCCTTCCGCATCATATTTCGCCCCCGGATCAGTGATAACTTCTATATCCTTTATAGAGCTCGCCGGCATGCTGCGCAGCACATCTTTCGGATTGCTTGTTATCATATTCGATGGTTTGCCGTTGAGGTATATTTTATAATTAGAAGAACCTTTAAGCTGAATATTTTCTTCTCCGTCGACAGTCACCATAGGTACTTTCTTCAACATATCCAATACATTGTTGGTTTTAGCTTCCGGATCATCTTCCATGCTATAAGTGATTTTATCCAGATCTACCTTCACCAATGGTTTCTGAGCCGATATGACCACTTCTGACAGAGCTTGGGCATCATCAGGCATAAGGATTGTGCCGAGGTCAAGTGTTTTTGCATTTCCAATCTCAATCGTTTTTGTAACTGTTTTTTTGCCAATAAATTCGGCCGTGAAAAGATACTCGCCTTTTTTGTTCATAGTCAACTGGAACTTTCCATTGTCGTCGGTAGCTACGGCTTTTAGCAGCTGGGGAGTCGTTCCTTTGTCTGTTATTTTAATTGTGGCATAAGGTACTGTCTCATTTGTCAGGGAATCTACCAGTTGCCCTTTCACAAGAACATTTACGATATTGGCAGTCGGGGCATTCGTTTGTGCCGAAACAAATGAAAAACCTGTGATAAACAGGGCGATTAGCAGGATACGGATTTTCATACAAAGATTTTTATTGTTTTTTTAGTTCTTTTTCCGGGTGGCTAAGATATAAATTGATTTTACTTATCGATCCACCTTCTACGAATTTGTCGTAATAATTATATTTTTATCACTAAGCGCCGGTTTATTTTATTCTTTTTAACAAAATAATGCAATTGTTATATAAAAAAAGCGCCCGTAAACAAAGTTTGGCGCTTTAAGTATTATATAGTTATAAATGTTATTGACAGGCAGGTAGTTCTTTGACCGGATACATTTTGTCGTAAAGTTCAAGATATTGAACGTTTACCGTATCAATCTTAAATGTCATATCGTTCCGGTAGTCTCTGGATACATTCAGGTCGATATGCAGTATATTATCATTGTACCTGCTTGTACTCCAACCTGTAATGCCATATCCGGGAATCTTGCATTGGATGCATATAACGGTATCATTTCTATTGAAGGAGACTTTGAAGTCATCTGACGTCTTGCGGATAAACCAACCCTGACGGTTTCCAGCAAACCATGCGCCGAAAACGATTGCCAGAATAATGAGAGTGAATAATATCGGAGATAATCTATCTTTCATTGTCAATAGATATTAAGGTCGCAGACCTGTTTATTACTTTGTTAAGATTGAATGCAACAAGCGGTTATATTGGAATTATATCATTAGATACTCAATTTTCAGCTTATTCATCATTTTTCTTCGATTTTTTCTCGCTCTTTTGCTCTACAAAGTAAGCTATAACCAGCCCTATACCACCAAAAACAGCTGCACATGCAGGATAAAGTACTGATATGGTATTCCTGAACTCGTGATATATTCTGCTGTCGGTGTCAGCCGGCGCTACAGCTAGGAGATCTACAACAGTAGCGGTCACTACGCCTAGTCCCACACCCACAAGCAGCAATCCGATGCGGATAGCCCATGAACCAACCATAATATCCCTGTATTTCTGTATATGCAGAGGATTATTTAATATCTGCGGATCTATACCCGACGAAAGTTTTTCTATCATTGCCATACGTTCACGGCGGCGTGCAAACAGTTCGAATAAGCGGTAGACTCCATAAGTGATTATGCCTACT
>Ga0153940_1000820_pt1 | contig 14782 bp, 20 predicted proteins | sample TSNJ024MetaG_FD_104736 | JGI IMG/M metagenome (GOLD analysis project Ga0153940, IMG submission 104736) | Attine ant fungus gardens microbial communities from New Jersey, USA - TSNJ024 MetaG | ecosystem: Host-associated > Fungi > Mycelium > Unclassified | place: USA: New Jersey, Brendan T. Byrne...
GAGAGGATAAATCAGCTTTTTACACTTTTAAATAAATGCAAGAAATCTGCAGCCGGAAAGATTAAATTACATATTAGCGGATATGACAGAGATAAACGCGAAATATATGAAATAAGTGAAGTAAACTCATTCATGAAAATTTTGTTTGAAAAATATCCATATTTTCTTTATTATGTAATCAATGAAGATCCCATAAAAGCTATATACCTATATTGTATAATAGATGTCACTGTTATAGGCAGAAGCAACCGTGGAGTCAATGTAAAGCCTAAAAACCCAATACGATCAGATGAAATAGTAAATAAAATCATAAAAGAAACGATAAAATATGGTCAATCTATTAACGATGAACTTGGAGCCACGGAAGCAGTCAATTTCTTAATAAATTAAATGGAGGTATCAGAGGTGATTTACAATTTCGGGCAGAAAATCGATAAATTCAAAGGGCACAGAGAGGAAGCCTATTTCGACTTAGATGATAGTGGAGCGATTATGCTAGTATTCTTTAATAAGCCTGATATGTCAGAAATAACTCAGTTTAAATCCGATGCCAATTTTGAGATAAGATTTAATGTATAATATAATCATGATGACAGTGAAAATAGGGACATTGAACTGGATGCTCCTTATTCTCCACATTTAAGCCCTAACCTGACGAAATTTTCTTTACCGCAGGAGGGGGAAGGACTTGCACTTACACTTATACTTATTGATACGGCAAGCGTAGAAATTTTGTCCTTACGGCTTATTGGATTGGGGGAATTATTTTCAAGAAAATTAATAGGCGTAATAATGGATGAAGGTACAAGAAATTTTAATAAGGAAGAATATTATAGAAATTTAGAACACATAATGACAGTTTACCCAACAAGCAAAATAGTGAAATTGAGCAAGGATTTATATAAATTGCGCTAATTCTTGTATAGGGACTTCTTGATTCCACTCTTAAAGTCAATTACGTTTATGATTTATAGAGATCTTATATCTGAAAAAATAAAATAATTATTACCAGATTATAAACTTTATATGATAATTCTTTACATGTGGTGATTTATATGATACTCTACAATTGCAAAAAATCAAGGAGGGTGTACCATGTCACGAGGAAGAAAAAGATATACATTGGAACAACAATATGATTTAGTAGTTGAACAAATTGAGGAAGCAGAACGTACACTTAAAGACCTAAAAAAGAGAAAGAGAGATTTGGTAGAGCAGCGAAAGGAGCAAAATCTATCCGAATTAAGTGAAATGATTGAGAAAACGGGAATGTCCATAGAGGAAGTAAAAGATTTGATTCAGAGCAAAGGATAGTCGAAAGAACGGCATTACCTTATTGAGTAACTTAAGTTCAATTACTAAAGTTATTTAATTTTTTTATTTTTGATATAGCAGGATGGTGTTATGCGATGACAACCAATTTCTTGGCTGTTGCAGATTGAATAATATTTTTATTTAAGGATAGGCAAACCCTATCCTTTTAGTTATCCATGAAATATTGTAAAAGAAAAAATTATGTATAAGCAGAGGTTTATTGACGAACTAAGTAAATGGTTTATTATGATATTGCACTTATAAATTTTTATTGATAGGAAGGAGAAAATTGAAATGGCATGGTATGATGGAACTTATAGTTGCGGGCATGAGGGCAGGACAAATATAGTCGGCCCTACAAAAAACAGGGATTGGATAAGAGAAAAGAGATTTTCCGGATTATGTCCGGAGTGTTACGAAAAAAATAGACTTGAAAAGATTGAAAAAGAAAATGCAGAAGCCGCAGAAAAAGCGAAAAAATATGAATTACCAGAATTGAACGGAACAAAAAATCAAATTACCTGGGCAAATACACTCAGGATAAAATTGATTGATAAAATCAATGATATGATAGAATATTCAAAAAAAGCTAATAATATGAAAGATGCAAGCCTTTTTACAGATATTCAATTATTTTTAATTAATGAAAAAACAAATTCTTCATGGTTTATAAATATGAGAGATTATTCTGAAAAAAAAATAATTTCAGATATCTTGAATGAGTATAAGGATTTTAAAAAACAAGAAGAAAATAATGTGAGAATCAAAGATATTAAGTTTGAGTCAACTATTTCTCCAGAAGAAATTATGCATACTGGAATCGTTGAAATCATTGGAGATGACAGTATCATAAAGGCAAAATATGAAAAAAACGAGACTTTTATGAGTATTGTAAAGTCTCTTGGGTACACATGGGATGGAGTATGGCAAAGAGAACTAAAAGAAACAACCGGAGTATTTGCAGATAGAGCTGCTGAACTTGGAAATAGATTGCTGAAGGAAGGGTTTTCGGTTTGCATCTATGATGGAGAGATTAGAAATAAAGCTGTTACTGCGGAATTTGAATCAGAATGTAAGCGATGGATATACAGAAAAAAAGACATATCAGAATTAGTTCTCAACTGGCCCAGAGGAGAATCAGAAGAAATTTATAATAATTCCAGAAAGATTCCGACATCAAAATGGGATCGTCCGAGCGTTATAGTTGATGTTTCACATCATGAAGAAGTGGAAGAATTTGCAAATAAGTACAATTTCAAATTCACAGAAGCTGCAAGAGCACTTATAAATGAATACAAAAATCAAATAGCAGACATTAAAAAAGTATCTCCGAAAAAAACAGAATAGCAAAAAGACTCACATCTGCTTGAAAAAAAAGATGCTTTGTCGTGGAGAAGGCACATAAAAAACTATGACAGTAACTTAATCAATGTCATTTAGTTAACTTGTATCGCTATATGGTTAGATTCTCCAAAGTGAGGTCTAACCATTTTTTTATTGAAAATCAAAAATAGGTGTTGACAAACCTGCTAAAACGTGAGGCCGCTCTTCCTACTGAATTTTTATTTGTAGGTAACTGAGCGGTCCTTGAATTATGAAATATATTTCAATTTAATTCAAGGAGATACACTTACTTATGCTCCATCAAATAATCAAAGCCCTTTTTTCTTCCGCTGTCAACAGCATTGCATCAAACATTTCTCAGTTTACGGTCAATCCCGAAAAGGATCTGACCCGTAGTAAAAGCTCCCTGCTGATAAACTTATCACTTTTATGGTTTTGATGGGTTCTTCCTATACTAAAAATGAGCTTCTGGAATTTTTAATATGGATGTCCAGACGCCAACCACCTCTGCATTTAGCCAGCAGCGTAAAAAACTCAAACCGGATGCCCTGGAAGAAGTTTTTTGGGAGTTCAGCTCTTCTGTCGATTCCATGTATATGACATCCGGATACAAGTTCCATGCTGCAGACGGTTCCATCTTCACTTTTTTCAGCAAACCGTCTTTTGCAGCCCCTAAGTATTATGTCGGGGAAGGACTTTCGGCAAAAAGGTTCTACATCATGCATCTGAATTCTTTCTATGACCTTAGCAGGCGTACCTATACAGATGCCCTAATCCAGGCCGTACACGAAAAAGATGATTACATACAGAGCTTTTTGTGATATGGTTGACCGTCATGTAAGCCTTTCCGGTACCAGGGATGTTTTTATCGGGGACAGAGGGTACAGTTCTTATAAAAACATGGCTCATTTCATGGAAAAAGGGCAATTTTTTCTGTTTCGTACAAAACTTAATTATGAAAAAAAATCATATGCGCTTCCCGAAATATCACACAGAGAGTAAAAAAGGAAAGTATTGCTTTTCATTTCATTATTAAATATACTTAAGGTATCTACTTATTTATTCTATTAGCATTTTATTAAACAAGCCTGATGAAGGCGAATGAAAGCAAATCATATTGTCTATATATGTATTATGAGCAGTAAGAACCGTGTTTTCATAGGTTTTTTTTATTGCTGAAATAATTGAATACCTGAATTTCACATTTTAGGTTATATAGATAGTCAAAACTATAAATGACAAAATATTATGAAGGGAGCCGCCTCCGGCCGGGGTAAGGGTATACCGGGCTTCTGGATGAATGAAGATAGGTCTTATAGACGTAGACGGGCATAATTTTGTTAATTTGCCTCTTATGAAATTAGCTGCGTATCACAAGCAACAAGGGGATAGTGTGGAATGGTATCAGCCGCTGTTTTCAGGTCATATGGATAAAGTGTATATGAGCAAGGTATTCACATTCTCACCGGATTATCAGTATTATATAGAAGCAGACGAGGTTATTAAAAGTGGTACAGGGTACTATTATCCAGACGGCGGACAACCACTGCCGACTGAAGTAGAATATTTATATCCTGACTATAGCCTGTATCCTGATCAAACCAAGGATACAGCATATGGCTTCTTGACCCGAGGATGTCCCAGAGGATGCCCGTTCTGTATCGTGGGTGAAAAAGAAGGTAGATGTAGTGTAAAAGTTGCTGATCTATCAACGTTTTGGAGAGAGCAGCGGAATATTGTTCTTCTGGATCCTAACATAACTGCTTGTCCTGACTGGAAAGAGTTATTCCAACAGCTTATAGATAGTAAAGCATGGATAAACTTTTCACAAGGGTTGGATATCCGGCTAATAACTCCGGAAAAGACGGAAATGATCATGCAGATGAAAATGAAGCAAGTGCATTTTGCATGGGATAATTATGCTGATAAAGATATTATAATACCAAAATTGCGAGAATTTAAAAAAATTACTGGATGGGATAAGAGGAAGATGGCTGTATACGTCCTTACTAATTATGATTCTAACCACTTGGAGGATTTAGACCGAATATATAGGCTTAAGATATTGGGATACCATCCTTACATAATGGTATATGAAAAAGACTCCCTGCCAGGTAAGCATGTAACTAGGCAATTGCAGAGATGGGTTAATAACCGGAGAATATTTGAGACTACGCGGCAATTTAAGGATTATAATGAATAATAGGAAGTTGAAGCGATAAACATGATTATACAAGGTGATTGTATGAAATGATGCAACACATGGCAAATGAAAGCGTCCGTTGCTACTTAACCTCCCCGCCGTGCGAAAGCAACAAAGGAAGCAATAAACGCTTAAGGGGCGAAGGGTTCGTATACAATTAACCAGTCTTGTCTTCTGCAGAAAAATAATGCTATTCAGCAAACTTCAAACACTTGACGAAGTGTATATTACGGTTGATTGTTGTTTGACAACGTGGTACAATTTAGAGAAGCGGTTTGCTGGGAGGTAGAGTTTTTGTGTCAAAAGCACCAAAACATCATTTTGTGCCGTGGTCATTTCTTCGATATTTCGCTATTGACCCCGAAGCATCTCGTAAAACGAGCACAATACATATGTGGGATAAAAAAGCTTCTGTTGAGTGCATTCAAAAAACCGATAGCGTACAATGCTACGTCCGAGGCCTAAAGTTGGATATCCGGTTAATAACTCCGGAAAAGACGAAGATGCTCATGAAAATGAAAATTAAGCAAGTGCATTTCGCGTGGGATAATTATGCTAATAAAGATATTATAATACCAAAGTTCCGGGAATTTAAAAAAATTACTGGTTGGGACAAGCGGAAGATGGCGGTATACATCCTTAAAGAATGATTAAATGATGTAATTAGAGTTAAAAGTTACGAGTTTACCGTTTGCTTAGGAAAAAAATACAAGGAATGAAATATATGAAAAAATACATTACTCATTTAACAGTGAATACGGCACATTCCAGAAAATCTTATTCCGATGAAGTGTCGAAAGAAATATATGTGTATATGCGAGGAATAATTAATAAGGCCATGAGTGGGGAGGATGTGGAATTACTTGATAATACTACATTTAAACTTACTGTAGAAGGAAAATCATATATTGGAACAATATATGCCAAAACAGAAAAGGGTTCCATGCCAATTTTGACAACAGGCGGCACATCTGATGAAAACGACAAAAAATATGTATGGAATGAACTTATCAAAATAGAGAGGGCAACATTTGGAGAGAGTAAGATAGCAGTAATGCCGCCTGCAGTTCCGTTCGTGGCAGACTTGTTATTACCGTTCGCGATCATAAACTTAGAAGCACTCAGCTGGACTGGAGATTTTACTAAATGTCTTGCCTGGATGGTATTATTTCCAAGTGAAATAATATAGTGACAATTGGACGTTTCAGAGAAAATCTTGACACTACGGGATTATGGTGGCCAATGGAATTGACCAATTAATATGATCTCCTCCTAATAGTATTATTTTCCTTCTTCATATAAAAGTGATAGTCCGTCATAAATATCCGCAGCAACATCTTGTAAACTCCGTTCCCCGGATAAGAATCCCTGGCTTCGCTCTATAAAGATAGCATATTCATAATTACTTAGTGCATTTGCGGTTGAACCCGGTTGTTTAAACTCATCCAGCAAGCTCGTTATTTTTTGGCTCTCCTGCAGTGTTGTGTAATAAATAGGGTATTCTCCCTCGGATAGAGAGAAATACCAGTACTGCTTCGCTTCTGGTGAATTGTTGGGGGGTAAAAGTGCATCCTGTAATGATCCCTTATAGATAGGAAGTCCGGGAAGGAACCCAAATGTTTTGATACTTTGATCCCCTTTTCCAGACTCCTCAAAATATTCTATCAGATATGCAAGCAACTGGGCCGCGCTTTCTTTCTCTTTGCTTTCTGTATGGATTCCCAAAAGGGACTTTGATTTCAGTCCGCCCACCGGTATGGCTGTATAACCCGGATGATGGAAAGCTTGAGTGATATAACTCACTCCCATTGCCGTACATGGGGACAGAGAGATATTCCCTTCCTTTTTCTCCATAAGAAGATATAAAGTATCTAAGGAAGGAGCTTCTGCAATACTGGAATATGTCAGCGGATAGCCGGGTAGGGTGGCAGATGGATTCTCTTGCTGTCGTTCATAAATTATTCGTGCCGATGCAAGGAAGTGTTCCACACTTTCTTTTGTAATCATGCCGTTCTCCGACAGGTCCTGTATATAAAAATCATACATCGTGGAAAGAAAAATATTCGGGCGATTCCTATAATAATATGGAATCAGTCCGGGTTCTTCCGGATTGCCTTCAAGATATGCTGCCAGAGAGTGAATATCATTCACATAAGGAGCCAATTCCTGTGTACAGACGGCAAACTGGGCTGTAAAAAACCAGGGTATTACAAATATCCCCTCTTCCGCAGCATATGCTTTCATGGCATTTCCAAAATAGTCATCTTTGGCAGCATAGGGCTGCAAGATGTCCGTCAGATCCATCAGATACCCATTTTTTTGATGGATATCCCATAGCTGGTCGTCCAGGATATAAATGTCGGAAACCTGTGCTGAAGTAATTTCTACATTCAATTCCTGTATCAGTGTATTCATCTCCTGTGCATTTCCTGGTTCCTCCATACACAAGAAATCATACTCTATGGTGACTTCAGGATGGGATATCTGGTATTCCGCCAAAGCTGCTTTTATTGTATACCTATCCTGCCAAGCAGTTATCTTAAGGGTGACCGACGGGATTTCTTCCACCACTTCTTCCATGAAAAAGCGGTATTGATATACAGAATCGCTGATATAAATACCTTCTTCATCATTTCCAATCTCAACGGCTGAAAAGGATGGACTACTTAAGCTTGTTCTTTGCGCAGGCACCTGGAGTACCCATGTCCCATCCATATGTTCATATATGCCGGCACCGGTCATCAACAGTTCCCGTCCGTATTCCCCATCAAGAAACGGCTGATATTTCCCTTCTTGAAATAAAAAATCAGCTTCCAGAAAAGTTCCTGTTTTATCTCCGGTAGTCATATCAAATATATAATAAGGCGAGTTACTATATGTCTGGCAGATGACTGACCCGTCATCTGTAAATAGGATACCGCCCTTCGGCCAGGCCGGTGCTTCTGCGTAAGGCGTTACACTGTCAGGCCGGTAAAAATAAGCTTTTAACGTATCATATAGTATGACGGTACCTCCGGGGGCAGAGCGAATAAAGCATATGGCCGGAGTATTATCCGGATTCATGGGAAGCTCTTCGTACCTGCCGCTGTCCTGACTATAGCGGATAACATGATATTCTCGTTCTTGCTGTTCTTCGTGAAAATAAAGGAAGTAAACATCACCGGTGCTGTCCGTATGTTGATCGTATAATCTTCCATATGCTTCTGAAAAGTCTTTATAAGTTGATTCGCTGGCAGCAATCTCTGTTTTTTCCTGTCGATACCAATAAGTGACAGCCTGTTCATCTTTGGGAGAACAGGCTGCCAACAATAGGATACTAAAGCTACAGATTAATAATGTGATGTGGTATTTCACACCTCCTGGCAATGTATATTTATCGCCCATCAATAGTACCGTAATGCCCATTATCGCAAATAGCATACCAAATTCCGCAGTAATTGCATTTGTATGCATACAGATCTGCACTACAGGTTGCGCAGGTCTTTAAGCTTCCCTTTTTTTCCAAATAAGCATAGCATGTACTGTTACGGCATCGGTATCCGGATAATTGTAGGGATTGAGCCATTGACTTTTCCGCAAGTACTTGTGTTGAAAATACCATAAATAATAGTCCAATAAGTACAACACTACTTTTGATTTTTTTCATTTTGCTACCTCCTTTATTGGTAACTTAATTATACTATCAAACAACAAGAGTGACAACATGTCCATAGTAGTTACCCTGCTTTATTACTTAGGTTGGTATTCCGGCGGTGACTCCTTTTTTATTTTATGTTATATTTATGTCCGATTATACCCAAAATAATAATGATGTAATAGCAGCAATACGGGAAGTGATCCTAAAAAGGGGCATATACCACGGGCCACCAACTATGCGCTAAATGATAATTTAACGAATAGTTGATAGTAAATTATCGTATTTTGCTTAATACAATAAGATTGTGCTAACAACCGAAGACTTAGTGAAAAATATGTAATTGAATTTATACCTCAGAGAAAAATCACACCGCATAAACTTAGGTCCAGTTATTGAACTGCGTTATATCATGAGACCGGCGGTATTATTTAGCAAAAGTAACGTATTTAATAAGGCGGCCACTAATAGCCGCCTTGTTTCTATACTATATTCTCTTCTATAATTCCTTCCGGAATAGATCCAAATCATCCCTGGTAAGCCCGGTAACCATCATAATTTCAGCATTATCAAGTCCTAACTTAATGAGTTTGACGGCCATTTCTTCCATGGTTTCCTTTTTGGCAATATTTACTGCTTCTTGTTTATCTTCTTCAAACAGTTTGAATACTTTGGTCATTTTTAGCCACCTCCTTATTTCTTCCGAGTAACTATCGTCAATAAATTTATCACTATTTACCAACACGCCAGCAATAATATAAATTTGCTTTTTTTCATCACTTACTTTCTTGGCAAGATCTATTACTTGTCTTAAGCGTTCCTTCTTTTTTTCCTTTCCAACTTCTGTAAGTGGAAGTATAATAAGCTGCATGAGATTTTCGTCAGTCAAATCTTCCTGTGTTTCTATTTTATTCACTATATTTGAATATATATCATCTCCTGGTAGGTTTGATAGAAACGCTTGTTCCACATTGATAGAAAAACACGTTGTCTTTAAGGTACTTTCTGCATTTGTTACATCGCCTGTATAAATGACAATCATTCTCAAATCTACTATCTTATGCTCTTCAATGTAATAACGTTCCATCACCCTGGCTATATAATTCATATATTTTACAAAGTTAGCAGTGCTATGCTTTGATTCATAATCCACTATGGCTAGTGTTCCATCCTCAAGCTTGAACAGATTATCAATTCTTTTTTCATCCGCTGCTACCCGGGGGAGATTGGTTGGGAGAACTTCTACTATCTTCGGAAGATTAAGTCCATACACTTTGAAGGATTTATCCTTGTAGTATTCTCCTAGTATCTTTGATTCTATATCATAATTCTGGTGTGCTATCCCGGACATAACTGATCCTCCTGCTTTTCTGATATCATTATAGCATATAAATTGCAATTTGCCTACAGGCAGCTGCCCAAGTGTTATTCAATGGTATTCAATAACATATGCACTCTTCTATTCTCTCCAGAAAACATAATTAGAAATTGACTTCTTTCCAATAATTAGATGATTTTGCGTCCTTGACGACAACATTAGAAGAAAGACAAATAAACTAATTGTGTTTTGTGTATTTTGGGATGTAACTCCTTAGTCTTGCTCGTCTGCCAGTTCCTATGCAAAGTTGATTATTGCTAAAATCTATCTAATGTAAATTTCGATCTACAACAGTATCGCTAATGCTATACAAAGTGATAGTATTTATTTTGTATTTAAAATTTGTTATCACTATTTTTCTTCGACTCTCTGGATTTGCGGATTCTTAAGGCGTTAATAGTGGGGTTTTTATCGTTATATACCTCTTTTTTATAAGGGAGATAGCTGTTTACATAGTTTACAGATACACTCAAAATATCGGCTATGCACTGGTTCGATTTGCCCTAATCGACCAACTTTTTTACCACTCGTCTCTGATCACTTTTAAAAGCATTCAGTGTTATGAGAATTTTACGAACCTTTTGCGCGCTTATTCCATGGATAATTGCTGTTTTCTTCATTGAACCACAATCGCAATATGTAATTAATATTTCTTCCATGCATATGCTATATTCCTCTCCTATTTTATATGGATTTCTTAACTCCTGGATCCTCTCTCTATTATAAAGTGCATGATAGATTTTAGCAATAATCAACTTTGCATAGGAACTGGCAGACGAGCAAGACTAAGGATCTTGTGATGGTTACATCGTGAGGGTTCAAGTCCCTTCTTCCGCTCCAGATGGCGCAATCTTGAACCACGAAACACAGTTATATTTCTTCAAAAAGGTTGTAGCTGTGGTGGTCAAGATTGATACACTCAGACAAGCCCCCTGCAAGGCTGTGTGACCTTGCAGGGGGCTTTATTTAATCCACTTCATTACACCCTCAACGCTACCGCTAAGGTTGTGTGCGATTGTAAGCGCGTCAGCGGTGTGGTAGTTGTCGGGGTATGGGGTGCTCCTTGCATCGCTTTCTTTTTTGAATACCTCGCTCGCAAGCTGCCGCGCCCGGTCGTTGTTTTCGGCGGCAACGTATACCCGACAATAGCCATCCCCAACATAGCCGTTAGTCACAACGTAAAAATTCATAATCAGCCCTCCTCGTATGCAGCTACGGCGCGGACAATCAACTCAGCTTTTGACAGCCCGGCCGCCGTCGCTTTCAAGTCGATCGCCTCATATTCGGAGGGGGTGAGGCTGACCTTTAACTGTTTGCTGCGTACTTCCCCCGGCGGCTTAGTCCATTTGCCGCCCTTGCTGCCGTAGGTGGCGGCGGTGTCTTTATCGAACGGCATCAGCAATCCCCCCTTTTTCGTTCAATATTTCCCACCTTATGAGTTTTCCCATTGCGTTTGCGAGGTTGTTCAATCCGTAATATTTACCGTTACGGTTGCAGACTATACCCAAATTGCCAGTATTGAGGGTGTGTACTTCTTTTGCGCCTTTACCATTATTGTCATCATAAGCGATTTTCATTCCCGCTTTAATTTCGTTACCGTTTCGGTCAGTATATAACATTTTCATATCGCTTTTTGTCATTTCGATTACCTCCGTTGTTGTGTGTTCTTTATGCTTTTATAGTACCATTTATGCATAATAATATCAACCCCTTTTTGAAAAAAAATCAAAAAGTAAGCCCTCCGACCTTTACCGGTCAGAGGGCTTTGTGCTATTTTATATCTGTGCCGCTGATATACGCCGCGAGGTTGGGGTTCTTTTCACACCGTTCCTTTGCTTCGGTAAGTATGCGCTCGATCAGCTTTTCAAGCTGTGCGGCCGTAATAAACAATCGGATCACAGCGGGGATTTTTGGATATAACCACTCAATAACCGCTGCGAGTTTCGCCGCGCCTGTACCGCCGCCGTCAATCGATTTTTACGATCCTGCCCGTTGCCCCATTTTCCGGCAATAACTTCTCTTGCGATTTCGTCAACGCTTTTCAATGCCGGTGCTGCGGCTGTCGGATAAACGGCGTTGCCCAACGCATCGAACACAGTATAGCCGGGATTTTGATCGGCACATTTTTTGGCATTATCTAAAACGGAAAACGCTCCTTTTTGCGTAGCGGCATCGCCCCAAGCCTTACGGACGCGATACATAGAACCGGTCGTCGGTGTAGTGCTTGCGCCGCCGAGAAGTTCCTTAACATAGGCGCGGACCAAGGTACGGGAAAACAGGAAGGCCATTCTCTGAATCAGCAGCGGTCAGCATATATAGGTCATAGCCAAAGTAGAAACACTTACGATGGGAATCCCACCCGATGTCACAGTTGGGCTGACTATAAATGCGTTTACATCTGCAGTCTCTGGTTCCTTCTTCAAGGCAGTTACAGGTACGCTTTTTGCGTTGTTGTGCAGCTGCATAAACGGGCATACCGTCACCGGCAAGGGAAAGATTCATGAGGTCAATCAATCCGGCTTCTACGGAGTGATCAAGGAAAAGCCCCCGGAATATCTCATAAAGCAGCCTGCAGGGTTCCAAGTCATGGGGAGGCTCTTGTTCAAAGTTTTCAAACAGATCCTTAATTGTGACTTTTTCAACAGGCGGAGCCTTTTCGCCCTTGTTCTTTGGTTTCTGTGGTTTTACCTTAAGCGGACGCTCAGCATCGGAGAGATTATATATGTTTTCATCCCAAAAGAATGACACATATATACAATATCTTTAAATATTTTCGAATGATAGATATCTTATTTCATGTATATTATATTTGCCTTTTAAGTATACATACAATCAGTTATGAGATTTCGTAAAACATCAGCTGGGCAATATCTAAAAAACTTCTGATTTACTTCAATATCAGAAGTTTTACGTGGTTAAAGTAAGAAAACGTATCCGCTATGACATTTTTATTACCATGGGAAATATTTTGATTTCTGACTGCATTGAAGTCCTGGCGGACAAACTCCAACTGGATTGTCGGCATCAATACCGAGTTACACGATTGAAAAAAGAGAGAGATACTGTATATTCCTGATAATAAGTTCACAGATAACGGTACCGACAGCGGACTTAGTGCAGATATTATATAACTTTATCATAACTATCCTTACCAGACTTATTTATCGGCATGATCCATTTGTTGTGCAATGTAGAAGATAATTTGTATCATTATGAATGATTAAAAATGCACTTGAATTATTAATTATTTTTGATACAATCAAGGAGCGTGCTAAGGGGTAGTTACAGGGTGTGATACGGGGTATGTTACGGGGTATGTTACGGGGTGTGTAAAACGGAAAGGAGTAATTGTATGGCTTTACCTATTAATATTTCAGATTTGATAAATCGTAGAGTTGTGGAATATGCCCGTGTTGAGTATAAAGGTGATTGGAATCCCAAACCAATTCTTCAGTCAATTTGTGCATTTGCTAATGACATTGATAAATGAGGTGGCGGCTATATCATTATTGGCATTGATGAAGAAGATAGTATGCCCAAATTTCCTGTCAGAGGGTTAAGCAAGAATTCTAGGAGCTGTATCAATACCTATATCTTGCGTCATCATCGCCTGGAATCCATAAAACAATGATATATTTTCCTGCTTTCCAGGGTGATACGATGCCCTTTCATACCCTTATCTATAGCGATAAAGCAAGGTTGTTCATTCCCAGATAAAACTTCGTTTGGGGAATAGTTGCTAATTGAATAAAATAAGAAATTGAGAAATATTAAGAATATTATTTTTTCTTCAAAAACCCGATCCGCATTTTTTCTATTATGAAAATTATCAGGTTATACATATCTAGTACAGCATTGCATAAATATTTATGAATAAATAATATGTTCTTCCATTTAATACCATTTTAGTGCATAATAATCCTATCAACAAATGAGGAGACTAGTGAAGGGTAATGATCTGATTCAGAAAAATCGTTTTGAACTTTCGCTTCCGGAACAAAAGACGGTTGCTTATATTTGCTCTATGATAAAGCCGATTGAAGCATTAGACAGAGCAAAAGGAGTACCTTTTCAGTTAGAATATGATTTTAACATTCGTGATTATTGTAAAGTTTGTGGGATTGATTATGCAGGCGGTAAGAACTACAAGGATGTTAAAGCAACCTTAAAAAAGCTTGCTGACCGCTCCATGTGGCTTGATGATGGAGAAAGTGAAACTCTTATGCGTTGGTTGTCCTATATAAAAATTAATAAAAAAAGTGAAAAGGTGCAAATCGAAATAGACCGCACAATTGCACCTTTCCTGTTTGATTTACAAGCAAAATTTACACAATATCAGCTTTACAATATTCTTGCCATGAAATCATCTTTTTCGGTGCGTATCTATGAATTGATGAAATCTTATGCTTTTCAGCAAGAAAAGACTTTTGAAATAGATGAACTGAAACGTCTGCTGGGAGTTGAGGATGTAAAGTCATATGCAAATTTTAATCTTTTCAAGATAAAAGTAATTGATAAGGCACAGGATGAAATAAATGAACTAACTGACCTAAATATTTATTTTGAACCGATACTCAAAGGTAGAAAGACATTAAAAGTTAAGTTTAAGATTGAAATGAAAAAGCCAATTGAAAGGCTTATTGCAGGAGAAACAGCAAATGACCGTCTGAAAAAGCTGTAAAATACTCCTCTCATGAGTATTTTAATATTCAGGAGAGGAGTATTTTTTATGAATGATATTGTAATATATCTTCTACCTTACAGTCTAATGCTTGGCATAAACTGTCTATTGTGGAAGTTTTAAATCGTCAGTAAAGCCCCTATGTCATCCGGCTGCCGTTCCTGATCGGGAGCCGCAGCCGGAAATTTTTCTGCCTGCAGCGTGAAGCTGCTGCATCAGAAAAAAGGA
>Ga0153940_1000823_pt1 | contig 14745 bp, 14 predicted proteins | sample TSNJ024MetaG_FD_104736 | JGI IMG/M metagenome (GOLD analysis project Ga0153940, IMG submission 104736) | Attine ant fungus gardens microbial communities from New Jersey, USA - TSNJ024 MetaG | ecosystem: Host-associated > Fungi > Mycelium > Unclassified | place: USA: New Jersey, Brendan T. Byrne...
CCGAAGGGGATGCGGGCACGTCTGGAGGGGGTGAATGGAGGCGAAGGCCTCCAGAGGGGGAGGGCGCGCAGCGTCTCCCCCTGTCCGCCGCTTTTTCTTTTTGGCGGACTTGCTTTTTCCCTTTTGCTCTTGGTTTGATTTTGGGTTTGTGTTTTAGGGGCTTGTCTCTTGAGATTTTATGTCTTAAAAGATATAAGCATAATTACATATTGTGGATATCGTGTGGATAACCTTGTGGATAAGTTTTGCTTTTATATATCTAGTCAAAATCTTTTAAACCCTTTTTAAACCTTTATAGGAGCTGGGAGGCGTTGATATGACAGCTTTTACGAGGTGTGAATGTGTCTTTTTTCGTGTTGAATGTGTCTTTTTTCGTGTTGAATGTGTCTTTTTTCGTGTTGAATGTGTCTTTTTTCGTGTTGAATGTGTCTTTTTTCGTGTTGAATCACTCCCTACGGCGCTGAATGTGTCACGAAATTGCATTTGACATATATCTATGAATGCCTTAACCTTTCCAAAATGTTATGAATGGGAGGTAGGAAAATTGTCACAAGATCATGAAGGCGAAGTCAAAAATGAGCGTGATGAGCACGAGCTTAAAAATGGGCTTGTAATATACGGCGAAAAAAACGCAGATAGCCAAGAATCGTTAATGCTTCCCTCGCGTTATTGCCAAAAACGATGGATTACTATGAGTAACGCGTTGACACGTGCCGCGCATGGGTTGACGCTCAGTGAAAAACGCCTTGTTCTACTCGCGCTCTCAAAATTAACACGTGCAAAATATACGCATATCACAGACGATGTAATTACAATGCTCACAGCAAAAGAATATGCTGAGACATACGGTGTTACAAAAAACACGGCTTACAACGAGCTTAAATATGCCGCAAAAAATTTATATCAAAGATCGATAACGTTTTTTGAACCCGCGTACAATCGTAAAAATAGCAAGTCGCTTGAAATGACGCGCGTACAAATGCGTTGGGTTGGTATGGTTAAGTATCATGACGGAGAAGGATGTTTAGAGGTATTATGGATCCCCAAACTATTACAAAATGTCGTTGGTCTTACGAAGCACTTTACACGCTATCAACTTAATCAAGCTACGGGACTTAAGTCGATCTATTCTTGGAAGTTGCTGGAGCTACTCATGCACTATAAAAATACTGGTTGGGCGGAATACACTATCGAGGATTTTTGCGAGTCAATGGAGGCGACGGAAAAGCAAAGGAAAAATTTCGCAAATATAAGGCGGCGCATTATAGAACCAGCTGTTAAAGAATTACAAGAAAAAGATGGCTGGAAAATTGAATGGAGACCGTTTCTGGCAGGGAAAAAGGTTGTCGCGCTTTGTTTCCATTTCTCGCGGGCTGAAGCGGAAGGAAATATTCAAGAAATCGACACCGATGCGGTCGACATGGAAGCAGGGTAAAAGGCTCAACCCTGCTTCGGGGATTCTTTGTTTTTTAAGAATTATCAGTGAATTTGCACCTTAAACTAGGGTTTGACGTACTTTTATTCCTATTGGCACGTATAATATCATATTATTGCGCATTGTGCGCAACGGCATTCAATTATTTTTTTGGCAGCACCTTATGTAAGTGCAGATAGCTATAAAAACATGATTTTGAAATATTGAATTGCATTAAGATATCCTTGACGGGTATGTTGCTTTTATACAGGGCGATTAACAAATTTTGTTCTTTTTTGGATAGCTTGAACTTTCTTCCGCCGCGGATGCCGCGCTTCCTCGCCGCATCGAGACCGGCTTTTGTCCGCTCTCGTATCAGATCGCGCTCGTACTCTGCGAAAGAACTCATTATGTGAAAATATAATTGCCCGTTAGGTGTTGACGTGTCTATGGTTTCCGTCAACGACATAAGCCCGATATTTCTCTCTCTGAGATGGTGCGCGATTGAAATAAGTTCTTTTAGGGAGCGCCCGAGTCGATCTAATTTCCAAACGACCAGAGTGTCCCCTTCGCGCAGAGAATTCATACAACGATCAAACTCGGGCCGTTTCTCTTTGCGCAATGCGCCCGATATTTTCTCGATGAAAATATCCTTCTCGCTTACTCCGGCAGCTTGCAACGAATCAATCTGTAGTGTCAGATCCTGATTAGTCATTGAAACCCTTGCATATCCAATCAATTTTTCCATAAATCTAATCGCCACCACGTTTACAAGACTTTGAAAAAAGAACGCGTTTGTGGACGAAAAACTACCAAACGCGCCCGATATTATCCGCTATCGATTTACGTACGTCAAACCCTAGTTTGATGAACGTTAAAGATGAATATGAAAAGGTGTGTTCTACTCATGTACGATGACGCGCTGCTGCAATCAGTTTTTGGTATTGCGATTATGAGACTTCGCCTAGAACGCGGATTGTCACGTTTCACGGCTGCGGGTAAAGCTAATGTGAGTGTGCCGCAATGGTACAAACTCGAGTCAGGCATGTGTTGGCCCACAAAAAACTCGCTGTATGCCGTTTGTGAAGCTCTTGACGTTAATCCGTCGGAAATATTTTTTGTCGCGGCTGATGTGTTGAGTAGCTACGAGTGCAACCAAAGCGTAAAAGATTTCATGATGTCAATTGGAGCGTGATGTTATTTGTCATCTTCGTCGAATGCGAGTATAACTCTGCGCCGTAACCTGGATAAGCTCTACCGCGAAATGGGGTCCGAAATATCGGAGGCAATGAAAGATAAATCCGTTATTGAAGTGATGTTAAACCCCGATGGCAGAGTGTGGATCGACCGGCTTGGGCAGGGAATGGAAGTTTTGTGCGAGATGCCCGAGACGTCCGCGATTCAGATGCTGGGTACCATAGCCCACATGCTCGGCACGGTCATAAATTACGATCACCCAAAAGTAGAGGGTGAACTCCCCGGAGACGGCAGCCGCGTCGAGGGCGTAATTCACCCGATTGTCGCAAAACCGTCTTTCAACATCCGCAAAAAAGCGTCCGCGGTCTACTCACTCGCCGAGTACGTCAACGCCGGACGCGCCACCCAACTTGACCATGAAATCATGAGAGATTCGATTAACCGTCGCCGGAATGTGTTGGTGGTAGGTGGTACCGGCACCGGTAAAACGACGTTTTGCAACGCTGTTTTGCATGAGATGTCGTTGCTTTGTCCCGATCACAGAATCCTTATCCTCGAGGATACCATCGAGCTGCAATGCATGATGGATAACCGGGTGCAGATGCGCACCAACAACCACGTAACGATGCAGGATTTACTAAAAATCGCCATGCGCCAACGTCCGGACAGAATCATCGTTGGCGAAGTGAGGGGCAAAGAGGCTTTGGATATGTTGAAAGCCTGGAATACCGGGCATCCCGGCGGGCTATGCACCGTACACGCCAACGATGCAAGGGCCGGTTTAATCCGCATAGAGCAGCTTGTCTCGGAGGTATCGCAGTCTCCGATGAGGAGCCTGATCGCGGAGGCTGTTGACATCGTCGTCTTTTTAAAACGCGACCCGGTAATTGGGCCAAAAATCTCAGAAATCATATCGGTCGAGGGGGTGGAAAACGGCGAATACATATTTCGGGACATGCGGGCAGCCGGAGGGGTTTTTTGTCTGAAAGACGTGAGCGGTTTGTAAATTCTGCTGATATTCAGGTGTTGGAGGGATTTGTTATGAGCAAAAAAATGGTTGTTGCGCTGAATGTTTGTTTCGTAATCGCCCTGGTGGCCGCGTTTGTGTTGTTACTTGAAGTGTCCGCGTATGCGGGTGACGGCGCTGATTTGCCCTGGAACACGGGATTGGATAAGTTAACTCAAGCGCTATCGGGTAAAACAGCGCTCTATATCTCCATGATTGGCATTTTTTTTGCCGGAGGAATGCTTATCTTCGGCGGCGACCTGGGCAACTTCGGTAAGACGCTCATGATGGTTGTCCTTGTCGGCTGCATGATGGGCGGCATCAGCAGTATCGTTGGCGCGTTTATTAAAACCGGCGCACTGCTGTTATGACAACGTCCGATGAAACGCTGCGGGTTGTGCCCGTACATAAATCCTTGATACGACCGCAGTTGATGTTTGGGTGTGACCGGATGTTGGTTTTTGGGCTACTGATGGCGACGACGCTGCTCATTGGGCCGGGAGGACTCGGTTCCGGCAACATGCTCAACTTTGGTATTGGGGTTGGAGTATTGATCGTGGGAATTCGCTTGCTCGCGGCGCTCGCAAAATTCGATCCGGACGCCCGCGAGGTATTCATACGCTCGATGCGCTTTGCAAGCGTTTACGGCGGGTCAAGCGGGTTTCGCCGCAAATCAAAGTCATTTAAATCAACGTTGTGCTAAGGAGTTAACTGTATGGCAAATACAAAAAAGCAGTCTCAACCGGGATTAAGCGAGTTATTGCGATACAGCCACATGGTTACGCCGGAGGTTATCGCGCTGAAAGACGGCGGACTCATGGCCGGGTTGTGGCTGCAAGGGCCGGACTTGGAGAGCAGCACCGTCGCAGAGCTCGAGTATTTATCGGATATGCTCGCGCGTATCATAACGCAGCTTGATACCAGATGGATGCTGCACTTTGAGTTTTTCCGGGATGACTCACACTCGTATCCGGAAGGCAATTTTTCACAGACGACGACGCAGATCATCGACATGGAGCGGTACGCTCAGTTTAATCGCGAAGGAGGGCATTTTGAGAGTCAACAGGCGCTTTTTATAACCTATGTGCCGCCTGGGTTTGAGCAGAGCTCGGTTTTGCGCAGGGCAAACAAGATCCTTTTGGGCATGGAGCACGAGGCGCTTGAAGAGGTCTTTGAGAAACAGCTTCAGCGCTTTGAAGATACGCTCAAAGCGTTTATCGATAGTCTGTCGCTCATTATGCAGGTGCGGCGGATGATGTATATCGCAGAAATAGAGAATCCTCTTGGCGGCAACTCGGAGCTCTTGCAATGCGTCAACGCCTGTGTCAATGACCGTTGGCACCCGGTACGAGTGCCTGAATTTCCCGGATACCTCGATTCTCTCTTCGGTCGAGATTGTATTAACGGTCGCGAGACGCTGTATGACAACAAGTATGTATCTTGCGTATCGTTGTCTAACTACCCGGCAGGGACCTTTCCGGGCATCCTGGCAGATGTACAAAAACTCCCGATGCCTTTGCGCTGGTCAAATCGCTTTATTATGACCGACCAGCGTGACTCTGTGTCTCAGATTGATGTTAAGCGCCGTCAGTGGGTGCAAAAAATTCGCAGCTTTATGAGCCAGGTCACCGGCATAGAGAGCAGTAAGATTAATCAGGACGCTCTCGCGATGGTTGTGGATCTGGACAATGCTTTGCAGTCCGCGAACGCCGGAGAAATAGGTTTTGGCAATCACACGAGTACGCTTATCCTCCGGCACGAAGATCTCGACGTGCTCGACGAAATGACGCGCGAGGTCGTTAAAGTCTTCGAGCGCAACGGCTGCAATGCCCGCATCGAGAAGATGAACAACATGGAGGCCTTCTTGGGTTCTCTGCCCGGCCACGGTCAGGAAAACGTCAGGAAGCCGCTTATCACAGCGCTTAACTTTGCCGATATGGCTCCGATATCGCACGATTGGGCGGGCGAAAAACACAATCCCTGTCCTTTTTACCCGCCGAATTCCCCGCCGCTGCTCCAGGCGGCTACAGTCGGTTCGACGCCGTTCCAGCTTAATATTCACGCCGGAGACGTCGGGCACACACTCATTCTGGGGCCGACCGGCAGCGGTAAGTCTACGCTGCTCGCATTGATAGCCGCGCAGTTTGAGCGGTACGACCGGTCGCAAATATTCTTTTTCGACAACGGGCGCAGTATCTATCCGCTCTGCCAAGCTCTTAACGACTCGGTTTTTTACGATCTCGGTCATAAATCGGCGGAAATATCCCTTTGTCCGTTGGCCCAAATCGACCAGCCTGATGTTATGGAGTGGGCGGCAGAGTGGATCGAAATGCTTATAGAGCTTGTCGATCCCGGGCTTGTGACGCCGCCGCGCCGTATTTTGCTGCTAGAAGCGCTTAAGAATCTCGCGAGATCAACAACAAAGGCGAGTCAGAGGACTTTGACGGAATATATAACATCTCTCCAGGACGAGAAGATGAAGGCGGCGCTGGGATTTTACAGCCTTGATCAGTCCGGCGGGTATCTCCTTGACGGCGATCACGACGATATCACCTACTCGGCGTTCTCGGTTTTTGAGATAGGGACACTCATGGAGCGCGGCGACAAGATTGCGCCCGCTGTGCTCACATACCTCTTTTTTCAAATTCAGAGACGGTTGCGGGGCGAACCGTCGTTGATTGTCATCGATGAGGCTTGGACAGCGCTCAAAAACAAATTGTTCGCCGAAAAAATCCGCGCGTGGCTCAAGACGTTTCGTAAACTTAACTGCGCCGTTATCTTGGCCACACAATCACTCCAGGACATTATAAAGAGCGACGTCCGCGACGCCGTGCTTGAGAGCTGTCCCACAAAAATACTGCTCGCGAATCCGGACGCCAAAAGCCCGACGGTCGGCGAGCTGTACCGGGATTATCTGCAACTAAACGAACGCCAGGTAAATTTGATCTCGCGGATGATTCGAAAACGTGAGTATTACGTTATTTCTCCCTCCGGCAGAAGGCTTTTTGCGCTCGGGTTGGGGCCGGTTGCCCTGTCATTTGTGGGTGCGTCCGGTGTAGACGATCTTAAACGTGTCGAGACGCTTAAAGCCAAGTACGGAAACGATTGGCCCGCGTACTGGCTGCGTGAACGCGATCTCGAAAAATGGGCTGACAAGTGGTTTGAACTTGACCGGGAGAGACAACGCAATTTGGAGGAAGGGATTGAGGAGCGGCGAGAATTAGAAAGAAATACCGTCGATCCCAGGTAGTTAACGTTATTTATATTACGTGAAATATATGACGTCAAAAACATGACGTTAAAAATATTACGTTAAAAATTTATCAAGGGGGGATTGAAATGAAAAATCTTTTACAGACGCTCATCATAATTATATTAAGCCTGGTTGTTATTAACCAATCCGCGGCCTTTACGTGCGCATGCACGGCGACGGCCCAGGAGTCCACCCAGCTTGCAAATAAATTGCAGCTCATTAAGCAGCTGGAAGAGCAGCTGCGCATGGTGCAAAATCAGTATCAAATGCTCAAAAAGCTTACCGGCGATCTTACAAGCGGTTTAAACGGTGCAAATCAGACGATCATCAGCCAGTGGGCGAAAGTAACAAATTTGTGGAAAAGCGTAACATCGCTGACACATGCGACCGAAGATTTTGAAGCCAAACACAGAGAGAGGCACCCCGAGCACAAAGACGGCACGGAGGTAGACGCCGAGAAAGAGCGCCTTCGGCGGCTTAAAGAAAGCCGTGAAATGTATGAAAAATACCTCGCCGGTCTCAATATGAGGGCAAAAGATTTTGAAAACCGAGAGCTCGCGAGACAAAAGCTTTTCGAGGCGCTCGCGTCCACAGAGGGGCAAGTCCAGGCAATTCAGGCGTTAGGGGCGCTTATTAACCATACGTCCTTGATGGTCGACCAAAATACCGAAGTGCTGTCCGGGTATGTGACGATGTTCGCGGAAAATGAATTGGACAAGAAAGAGGAGAAGGATAACTCGGCGAAAAATCTTCGTAAAGCTCTTCGGCAAGCGGCGCAGGAGAAGGAGAGCGGTCGAGGGTTCCGCGCCAAACCGCAATGGTGAGCAAAGCGTCAAGATACAAGAGCCGAATCGGAGCCGCCTTGATCATTTTGATCGGGGCGGTGGTAATTATACTGCTCGCGGACGCCGAAATCGGGTGGGCTGATGCCAGTAACCCAGCGAATCCGGATTATGTCTTGATGGAAATGAAAAATATCGTTAACGGCAAAATCCCGGAGCTGTTGAAGTATGCAAGGAACCTGTTTATGTCGCTGTCGATACTGTCACTCGGCATTGGCTTGGCGGGTATGTTGCTCAGCGGCGAAAGCAATCTAGGGTCAGTCGCGGCACATGTTACCAAGTGGATCATATATGTCGGCTTTTTCATGTGGGTGATGGGTGCTGATTTTTTTATTCCGCACATAATCGTCGGATCATTTGAAGAAGCGGCGCATAACATATCTGGAGTTGAATTAAAACCAGGCGATATCCTCATTCAGGGCATCAAAATATACGGCAATCTGCTTGATGCCGCGAATGCCCTTGGTTGGACTGAATATATTGTCGCGGGTCTCTCCGGAATCGTCATAATCGTAGTCTTTGGCGTCCTTGCCGCAACGCTCGCAGTGGCATTTGTCGAGATGTACCTCATAATCTGCGGCGGTTGTATCTTGTTGGGTTTTGCCGGTATCGACTACACAAAAGACATTGCGATGGGTTATCTCAAATACTCTGTCTCGGTCGGCGCAAAGATCCTCGTGATCGCCCTAGTCGCTGCTGTCGCAAAAGAGATGACAACAAAGTGGGCAGAAAGTCTTGTGACAATCGAAAAAGGTGATTTTTTTACGGTGCTTGGCTATCTTATCGGTGGCTCTCTAACGCTTATGCTCACCGCTCAAATGGTTCCCGGTATTGCCCAAGGCATGATCAGCGGTGCAAGTGTCGCGTCCGGAGGGATGCTTCGCAGTGCGGCTGCCGCACCGCTCATGGCCGCCGCGGCGGCAGGAGGAGCGATACGTGCCGGTGCGAGCGGCATATCAAATACGATTGGTGCGATGAAATCAAGTGCGCAAGCTGGCGGAGGCACGCTGCGCGGCGCAATCGCAAGCGGCATGAACGCCGGTATGCAGGCGCGCGCAGGAGGTGCGAGCTTGGCGGGCTCTTTTGCGCAAGGTCTCGGCGCGGCGGCAAAAGCTAAGCCGTTTGAATCGCTCGGGGCCGGAGCCAAATACGCCACAAGCGCGACAATATTCGGCTCCGGTTCGTGGCAAGCAAAGCAGCATCTTGACCGAAAACACGGAGGCTATGTCGATCCCCCGTAGGAATAACGTAAAAAATATGACGCAATATAAATAACGTTAAAAATCTAACGCTATAAATTTAACGTATAAAAAATAACGTTAAGAGTGAGGTGTCTATATTTGGCAAATCTGTTTGAATTTGGGAAGTCGCGGAGAGTGAGGACGGCGGAGCCAACACTCCAAGAGGTCTCCTCCCCGAAGAAGACGGAGACGGGGAACCCTTATCTCGATGCCCGCGCGGAGTACGAGGATAGGTATGGATCGGTAATTAAGGCCGCTGCTCGATGGCGTCAAATATCGATTGTTCTCGCTTTTGTGACGCTGTTTTTCGGGGTGGCGATGATATGGCTCGCTGCACAGAATAAGGTTGTCCCATATATCGTGCAAGTCGATCAACACGGGTATGCGGTCGCTATTAAATCAGCCCGGGAAGGCTCCATTGCCGATCAGCGCGTCGTGATGGCTACACTCGGGCGCACGATTATGGATTTTAGGACGGTGGTCTCGGATAGCCGCGCCCAAAAGCAACTCATTGACTCCGTATATGCCTGTATCGCGCGCGATAGCGCAGCGGAAGCGTCCGTATCCACCTACTACCGTGACAATAACCCGTACACGGCAGTCAAGGAAAAAAAGCACACAAAGCAAGCGAAAATCCGCAGCATCGTGCCTTATGAGAGCGGAGGCGCAAAAGGCAAGTCGTGGCTCGTACTATGGACGGAGGAAACGCTCGCAGACGGATACATTATTGACGTGCAGCAGTGGCGGGCCATCGTGCAAATCGCGATATCGCCGGTGCGAGATCTCGAGCTGGTGCTCAGAAACCCGCTCGGTATTTATATCACCGAAATGAGTATCGCAAGAGATATCGCTTAATTACATTAAGGAGTGGGAATTATGATAAGTAAAAGAGTATGGGGCATTGTTATCTTGATGATATTGATCGTTTTCAGCTGCGGCGAGGCGACAGCGGAGGAGGCGGAGTTCGATCCATATTCCACACCAGACACACCAGAAGAAGCGGAGGCAGCTCGCAGATATGAGGAGGAAGATGCGGCAATCGCCAGCTGGGAAAAACTCGACGATCAGATAAAACTGCGTCGATATGATGAGCTGGCTTTCGAGGTTCGCAAAGAATATGACGAAGCGGTAAACGCTCCGCCTCCCTTCGCGTCATCGCAAGGATACATCATGTTCCCTTACGGGGCGGTCGTGCCGCGCATTACCTGTCGCCCCTACCGCGTTACGGATATCGCCCTTGAGCCCGGTGAAGAAATCCTCGGCATACACGCGGGTGATACGGTGCGTTGGCTTTTCGCCCCGTCCGTATCGATGCAGAGCGATCTCAAAGTATCCCACGTCGTGGTTAAGGCGAGCATGCCCAATATATCAACCAATCTCATGATACACACCGACCGACGCGCGTATCAGATAGACCTGATAAGCGCGGAATCCGGAAACTACACGCCCGGCGTGGCGTTTTCGTACCCTAACCAGAATCTGAACCGCATATTCGGGGTATCGCAAAATTTTGCGCCCAAGGACAAAAAAGAGGCGAAGGAAGAGAGCACGAGCGCCGCGTTGGATAATATCAACAGCGGATATAAGATCGCCGCGAGGTATGCCGTGGATTGGAAGCCCTTATCCGTATTTGACGACGGCTTGAAAACCTATATCCGGATGCCCGGTCGCATATCCGAGGCTCCTGCGCTCTATATACAGCTGGACGGCAAAGACACGCTCGTCAACTATCGCGTCAAGGGGCGCTATTACATCGTTGACCGCCTTTTCGATCGGGGTTATCTCACGGTCGGAGCCCGGAGAGTTGCCATCGTGCGCAATGAGGCTCTTGCACGACAGAATCTTCTTGCCGACGAAATCAAGATCATCAGGGACGAGGACGGCGGGAAATGAGCCCGGACAGCTTTGAGCCTAAAAAGACAAAGCATGTTCCCCGCACGTCATCGACAAAACGCGTCGCGATGCTTCTTTTCGCCGGCGCGGCGATTTTATTGCTCGTAGTCACCATTGCGATCAACAACTCCGGTAATCAGCGGCAAGGAAGCGAGCCGATCAAACTCTTTGAGGGTGCCACCGGCGACTCGGACGCGCTTGAAAATATGGCGCAACGCGCGTCCGCGCCGCTGCCGCCTGAGCCGGAGGATGAATTCGACGACGTCATTGTTGATATGCCGCCTTCGGGAGAACCTGGGGTCGTCTACCACGCGACTCCGGCACCGACCGTCTCCGAAAGGCGAAGAGAGGAGCAAGCGGTGCGCCGCCTCGCCGCCGGGAGTAAATCGCAGATTGAGGGGTTTGACGCCGGGCAGCGGAGCAGCTCCGCCAATGTCGGAATGACGGGGTTGGGGGTGGAGATCGCGCAAGCGGAAGAGCAGCTACGGGCCGCGTTGAGGACAGAACAAACCAATGCGGCGGCGGGAGCCGTTACCGCCGGAGCCTCCGGCATTGTATCCTCACAACCATCAAGAGATCCAAACGGGTGGACCGCTAAGGACCAATTTATTTCAGAGACCGGTAAACTGCCGTCCGGGTACTCGAACCACATTCGGATACCGCAGATATCCGAGATGGAGATCAAGGCCGGTACAATCATTCCTTGTGTGTTGATATCCGGCATAAACTCCGACTTGCCCGGCAATAGTCTGGGTCAAGTCACCGAGGACGTCTATGATTCCGCGACGGGCAAGAATCTTTTAATCCCGAAGGGGTCAAAGGTCGTCGGAACATACGATAATCGGATCACTTACGGGCAGTCTCGCGTGTTGGTGATCTGGTCAAAATTAGTGTATCCGGATGGCTCCACCCTGATGCTCGAAAATCTATCCGCAGCCGATCAGTCCGGATATACGGGGTTAAAAGGGCAGGCAAACAGGCACTGGAACAGCATTATATCCGCTGCTCTGATCGTGTCCCTCTTGGGCGCGGGTGCGGATATTGTCATGGACGACGCCAACGACAAAGACAGCCCGAAATCCGTGTTGGCTGAAAACGCAGCGCGTTCGGTCGCGGAGGCTATGTCAAAGATAATCGAGCGCGAGGCTGATCGGGCTCCGACGATCAAAATTCGCCCCGGAGGACGGTTTTTGCTCTTCGTCCGGCAAGACATGATTTTCGGTTCGGCGTGGGGCAGATAATAATCACGGTATATTTATAACGTCATATAAATAACGTCCAATATTTAACGTTATTTATATGACGTTCAATATTATTTGAGGGGGATTACGAAGTGAGATTATATATCGCGGAAAAACCCAGTCTTGGGCGAGCGATCGCGGCGGTTTTACCCACGCCGCATAAACCGGCAGGGAAAACGCATATCGAGGTAGGCAACGGCGACATCGTTGCCTGGAGTGCCGGTCACATCCTGTCACAAGTCGCTCCTGAGAGCTACGACGAGAAGTTTAAGTCGTGGTCTCTTGCGACATTGCCGATTATTCCGTCATCTTGGAAGCTTGAGGTCAAGGCATCTACGAAAGATCTCTTCAACAACATAAAAAAATTGCTGAAAAGCGCCTCCGAAGTAGTCAACGCGGGTGACCCTGACCGCGAAGGCCAGCTACTGATAGATGAAATCCTTGATTATTGCGGCTATAAAGGGCCGGTTAAGCGGCTCCTTATCAACGACATAAACCCCGAGGCAGTAAAAGAAGCTCTGGAAAATATGCGCCCAAACGAAGAATTTACCGGCGTTAAAAACGCTGCGCTCGCGCGATCCAGAGCCGATTGGATGCATGGGATGAACGCGACAAGGCTTTACACAAAGCTTGCCCAAGCCCAAGGTTACCGAGGGGTACTTAAAATCGGGCGCGTGAAAACGCCGACCGTCGCTCTGGTCGTTCGCCGTGACCTGGAAATCGCGTCATTCGTGCCGAAACCATATACGCGAGTTTCAGTCGATGTATCTCTCCCAAAGGGCCATTTGAAGGCTTCCTGGGTGCCGGAGGACTCGTACCCCGGATTAGATGAAGAAGGGCGTCTGTGTGACGCTACAGAGGCCTCCGGGCTAAAAGAAAAACTTACCGGCAAGCCCGCCAACATCACGAAATGCGAGACAAAACCGAAAAAGATATCTCCGCCGCTCGGTTATTCGCTGCCGGACTTACAGATCGCGTGCTCAAAAAAATACGATATGCCCGCACATGTCACCTTGTCTGTTGTGCAAAGCCTGTATGAGTCGGGGATTATGACATACCCAAGAAGTGACTGTAAATACTTGCCGACCGGTCATCAGGCACAAGGGAAAGACGTTGCGGACAACATCGTGAAATTTCTTCCGGAACTTGCAGGATTGCTCCCTGACGCCGATTTCAGCCGAAAATCTCCAGTGTATAACGGCGATAAGGTCGAAGAACATCACGCGATCATCCCGACAAAAAAGGCAAAGCAAGAAAGGCCGCTTACGCCGGACGAGGCGAAAGTTTTCGAGCTCGTTGCAAGGCGGTATATATCGTTTTTCCTGCCGGAACACGAATACAAACAAACGACGATCGAACTACTTGTGGAGGGCGAGAAGTTTGTCGCGAAAGGAAGGCAGACACTTATACCCGGCTGGAAGATTGCCGAGGGCAATGAGGATTTGAGCGCAAACGACGATAAAAAAGGCGAGACTGACGAAGACGACGAAAAAGAAGCCGTAGCTCTGCCGGTTGTGCATGAAGGGTATGTCGGTACATGTGAAGAGGTTATTCTCGCGCAAAAAATGACGACGCCTCCGGCGCGATTTACCGAAGCTTCGCTCCTGACTGCCATGAATAATGTCCACCGGTACGTTTCTGACCCTGAAATCAAGAAGATACTCAAGGATACGGACGGAATCGGCACGGCGGCCACGCAAGCGAACATCATTAAGGAGCTGTTCGAGAGTGGCCAGCTTGCAAAAGACGGTAAAAAAGTAATCTCAACCGACACTGCCAAGGCTTTGATCGGTGCCTTGCCCGAAGATATCACGCTGCCGGATATGACCGCGCTATGGGAGCTCGAGTTTCGGCAGATCGCCCAAGGCGAAAAAAAGCTCAATGAAGTAATTGGCAGTATCGGCACTAATGTCTCGAATTTGGTTGCCGCAGGGAAGGAAAAAAAGGAATTAGTGATCCCTATGACGCAGCAGTCAGAGAGCACCGCGATCGCTAAAAAGACGACGGCAAACAACGTAAAAAAATCTCCAGGCGGACGCGGCGGATTGACTCCGCGCGCGAGTAATAGTCAATCAAAAACGGCACAAACGTGCCCGAAGTGCGGAAAGCCAATGGTGCGCCGCACGGGCAAGGGCAAAGACGGGAAAGCATACGATTTCTTCGGGTGCAGCGGGTATCCGGAATGCCGGGAAACCGGAAAGGTTAAGGGCTAAAAGACGAAGCCCTGATTTTGGGCTATAATTAGCACTCGCGTGGCTCCGAATTTCCTTTCAGGGGCGCACGGGGAGACCGCCCCGCAGAAGCGAAAGCGGAAGGGGGTGGGGCTGAATGACAATCCGGCTGAAAGTGAAATGCCGCCTGCGTAAGCTGCGGGCGACATTCGAGCTAAAGCTTGAAGTTGTTTGGCGGCGAAGCCAATAACACCGGGCGGTAAATCCCTCGGTTGAGGCTCCACCCTCAACCGAGCCGCCTGTTATCGGAGCCACGCTCATTGTACCACAGCAGTGCGTTTTTTTAAACTTTCATTATTTTGAAGTGTTATCCGTCTGTGATAATGTCACCCATAATCCATCTGAGAAAATGTCACTTATGAGACAGGAGCTAGTGACATTGAGCAGGAAAGAGTTAATGCGTGTGGTGGTGCTGGGGGCGATATCC
>Ga0153940_1000824_pt1 | contig 14720 bp, 9 predicted proteins | sample TSNJ024MetaG_FD_104736 | JGI IMG/M metagenome (GOLD analysis project Ga0153940, IMG submission 104736) | Attine ant fungus gardens microbial communities from New Jersey, USA - TSNJ024 MetaG | ecosystem: Host-associated > Fungi > Mycelium > Unclassified | place: USA: New Jersey, Brendan T. Byrne...
AGTATGAAAAAGTAACAGTAGAAGCACCCTTTCCGATGGAACCCATTAAGGTATTTATATATCCTCAGCAGGATTTTATTATTACCGACTATGGTGCGGTCGAAGGCGGTGACGCAGACAATACCAAAGCTATTGCCAAAGCGATAGATGCCTGTAATAAAGCCGGAGGCGGCAGGGTTGTAATACCGTCCGGAGTATGGCTGACAGGCCCTGTACATTTCAAGAGTAATGTAAATCTTCATCTGGAGGAAAACGCAGTGCTGAGTTTCACGGATAATCCGGAGGATTATCTGCCTGCTGTAATGACTTCGTGGGAAGGTATGGAATGCTATAATTATTCACCGTTGCTCTATGCTTTCGAATGTGAGAATATAGCTGTTACCGGGAAGGGGATGCTACAGCCGAAAATGGATGCGTGGAGAATCTGGTTTAAACGTCCGCAGCCTCATCTGGAAGCATTGAGACAACTATATACGATGGCATCTACTGATGTGCCTGTAGAACAGCGTCAGATGGCGACAGGAGAGAATAATCTCCGCCCTCATCTTATCCACTTCAACCGCTGCAAGAATGTTTTACTGGACGGCTTCAAGATACGGGAAAGTCCTTTCTGGACTATCCATCTCTATATGTGCGATGGAGGTATTGTACGCAATCTGGATGTAAAAGCCCACGGACACAATAATGACGGGGTAGACCTCGAAATGAGCCGTAACTTTCTGGTCGAAAATTGTACATTCGATCAGGGGGATGACGCCGTAGTAATAAAGGCGGGGCGAAATCGCGATGCCTGGAGGTTAAATACTCCTTGCGAGAATATTGTGATTCGTAATTGTACCATTCTCGAAGGACATACATTGCTGGGAATAGGCAGCGAAATGTCGGGAGGGGTTCGCAATATTTATATGCATGACTGTTCGGCTCCTAAGTCTGTACATCGCTTCTTCTTCATAAAGACGAATCACCGCAGAGGAGGATTTGTTGAGAATATCTATATGGATAACGTCAAGTCAGGGAGTATACAGCGGGTTCTCGAAATTGATACGGAAGTACTGTACCAATGGAAAGATTTAGTACCTACTTATGAGGAACGCATTACCCGTATCGAAGGTATTTATATGAAGAATGTGACTTGTGAAAAGGCTGATGCCATCTATGAATTGAAGGGTAATGCCAAACGTCCGATAAAGAATGTGGAGATCAGAAATGTGCATGTGGGAGAGGTTCGTAAATTTATAAACAGGACGGAAAACGTACAGAATGTTACGGAAGAGAATGTGACTTACTCTGAATATAAACCGGCAATATGAAAAAATATCTATTGGTCTTTTTTATCATTGTTTCAGTCTTAGGTTTTAAATCAGCCGACAGGCCAATGACTATATTTATAGTTGGAGATTCTACTGCTCAGACTTATAATGAAGAGAAAGATGGCCTGATAAAAGGATGGGGGCAGATGCTTCCTTTGTTTTTCTCTGATGAGATAAAGGTCGAGAATCATGCTATGGGCGGCCGCAGTACTAAGACATTTATAAGTGAAGGTCGTTGGGACAGGTTATTGTCGGATGTAGAAGCCGGGGATTATGTCTTTATCCAGTTTGGACATAACGATGCCTCTACGCGTCCGGACCGGCATACATCGTATGATGACTATCGGAAGAATCTAGTAAGGATGATTGGGGATGTAAAAGCTAAAGGTGGGAATCCGGTATTGTTGACATCCGTCGTAATGCGTACTTTTAGGGAAGGCTCGCTGATCGATGACCGTTTGAAAGGATATCCCGTAATCACACGCCGGATAGCAAAAGAATATGATGTGCCGATGATAGATATGAATCTCAAGACACGTGATTTTGTTACGATGTTGGGAGATGAGGATTCCAAATCTTATTATCGTTGGATAGAGCCCGGTGTAGATCATGCAAAGCCCGAAGGATTGAAGGATGATACGCATATGATGGAAAAAGGAGCGAAGCAGGTTGCCTGTTTTGTGGCAGAGGGTATAAAGGAATTGAATTTGCAGGGATTGAGTGAATATGTGCGATTAAATGATCAATAAATTGATATATTAAATGTTTGTTTTTTAGTTACAAGTTACAAGTTGGCTGACGCACAAACGGCGCGAAGCAGCGAAAACTCGTAACTAGTAACTGCCCGAAGGGCGAAGTAACTTGTAACTAAAAAAAACAAACAATTTTATACGATAATAATTCCATTAAAGAACAAAAAAGAACAGAGAAAGAATGAATAAACTAATTAGCCTTGTTTTATTACCGGTACTTCTTTTCTCCTGTGGAGGAAAGCAACGGACAGCAGAAGTCGAACAGGCAAAATCTATGTATTTATTCTCGTATTTCAAGGGAAATGGAGACGGCCTGCATCTGGCATATAGCAAAGACGGGATGAAATGGGAAACATTGAATAACGATTCCATTTCTCTGAAACCTGAAATTGGAAAAGACAAACTGATGCGTGACCCCAGTATCGTTCAGGATGAAGAAGGTACTTTCCATATGGTGTGGACCTCGGGCTGGTGGGATCAGGGTATCGGCTATGCATCGTCCAAAGATTTGAAAACATGGTCGCAACAAATGAATATTCCGGTTATGGAAAAGTTTGAAGGAACGAAGAATACATGGGCGCCGGAACTATTCTATGATAAGAAAGACAGGACTTTCTATATCTTCTGGGCCTCGACTATACCGGGTGTGTTTCCGGATTTACCTACTTCTGAAAGCGAAAAGGGATTAAATCACAGGCAATATTATGTAACAACTAAAGATTTCAAAACGTTCAGCGATACCAAACTGTTCTTTGAACCGGGGTTCAGTGTAATCGATGGTGCGATATTGGATAAGGACGGGCTTTATTATCTTTTTATAAAGAATGAGAATTCAAGTCCGGCAGAGAAGAATATCCGTATAGTATCTAATGATAAACCTTACGGCTTTCCGGTTACGGTGTCAGAGTCTATTACAGGGGACTATTGGGCGGAAGGGCCTGCGCCGTTACAAGTTGGAGAATATGTTTATGTGTATTTTGATAAATACAGGGATCATAAATATGGAGCGGTAAGGTCGAAGGATATGAAAGTATGGGAGGATGTTTCCGACTCTATTGTTTTCCCTGTGGGCGTACGGCATGGTACGGCTTTTAGAGTTTCTGAAGATATATTGAACAACTTGATTAAATAATTTATTTCATAGATAATAATAACCGATGAATCCTTTATTATTCCATAAAACTTTATCTATGTATATAGCTTTTGTCGTTAGCTGATAGTTATTAATTCTTTGAAATATTGAACAGGTCTCCTGGTCCCCGAAGGGGAAAAGAAAAAATGAAGAGTGAGAAATTAAAAAGTTATAAGTGTAAATAACTGAAAAAAGTGTTACATGTGTTACTTTTTGTATAGGCGCCTTTGCGAGAAATGTCAAACATTTCTTTTTATAGTCTAATTAGAACTTAATAGTGCAGCCCTTATATCTAAGTAATGATTTCAAATATTTTTAATATTGCCGCTTTTGTCCTCATGGTATCTTTTTCTGTACTCTTTCGGAGTTATTCCCATTTCCTTGATAAAGGAATTGGAGAAATGGAACGGATCATAATATCCCAGCCGGAAAGCTATCTCTTTAATTTTTAGGTCTGAAAATTGGAGAAACGAACATGCTCTTTGTATTTTTAACTGATTATAATATACCATAGGCGAAAAAGATGTTCTCTGGGTGAATAATGTCGTGAAATGAGAGCTTGAATAGCCTACAGCATCTGCAATATCTTTCAGGGTTATTTTGTTTTCGAGATTATCTTTCATATAGTGGATACATTGTTGTATCACATCATCGACTCTCACATTTTTAATTTCCCTAAACTGAGTAAGATATTTCAGGGAAGCCAGAAAGTGCATCAGACAAAAACTGATATATTCGAGGTTCTCGGGATTATATCCCATTTCCAGATTTTGATACATGTCCTCAAATAAAGTGATACGGTCGTTGTATCTACTGTTATCAGACTCTTTTATAAATAGTTGCCTCCCGATAATAGAGCTGAACATATGCACATTTTTTCCGTTAAAGTGTATCCAGTATATGCTCCACGGATTACGGCTGTCTGCTCCATAAGCATGGCTTTCACTCGCCGGAATGATGAATGCCTGATTTTCTGAAAGGATATACCTTTCATCCTTGCATTCAATCCATCCTTTACCTTTTTCACAATAGATAAGAATATTCTCATTCGTTCCATCTATCCTTTGTCGAAAATGATATTTTGCATTCGGGTAATAACCAATATGGGTTACATATAATTGTCTGGTTATTTCGTTAGAATCCTGATATTCCCTTATATTATAGGGGGTAACGATAGCCTTCTCTCCTTTGAAACCTTCGGCTATTTCAATATTTTCCATGATTGTTCTATTTAAATAGTATTGATTTTGTCTGCTAAAATAATAATATTTTACATGTTTTTGAAGAAAAGTTACATTTTTAGTTCATATGAAGATAGTACTTTTACATTCATTAAACTGACATTAAATCAATATCACGATGAAACAAAAGAATAGTTCTTATTTATTGCTTATTACATTTGTCTCAGCTATGGGCGGACTACTGTTTGGATACGATTGGGTAGTTGTCGGCGGGGCAAAGCCATTTTATGAAGTCTTTTTTGATATTACAGACTCACCTTATATGCAAGGATGGGTAATGGGTAGTGCTATTCTGGGATGTCTGATAGGTGTGATGGTATCGGGCAGTTTATCAGATCGCTACGGAAGGAAGCCTTTGATGATAATAGCATCTCTTGTATTTATCGTGGCCGCTATAGGTACAGGTATCAGCGATACACTACCCTGGTTTATAGCATACCGTATTTTGGGCGGTATCGGTATAGCTTCCAATTTGTCGCCGATGTACATAGCTGAAGTGTCTCCGGCGAATGTGAGAGGTAAATTCGTTTCGCCCAACCAGCTTACAGTTGTAATTGGAATACTTTCCGCACAACTGGTAAACTGGCTTATAGCAGAACCAATTAATCCGGGAGAAGATATTCTTAATTCATGGAACGGCCAAATGGGATGGCGCTGGATGTTTTGGGCCGGAGGTATTCCCGCTATTCTATTCTTTATAATGATATTCATTGTCCCCGAAAGTCCGAAATGGCTCGGTACACAACTGAAATTTGATAAGTCCGAAAAAATTCTGACACGAATTGGTGGTATAGAATATGCTCAGTCAGAAGTATCATCTTTACGCGCTTCTTTATCAGAAGTTACAGAAAAGGCAGACTTCAGACTTCTCTTTAAAGGAAAGATACCTAAAATATTACTGATCGGGGTTGTAATAGCCGCATTTCAGCAATGGTGCGGGATAAATGTAATATTCAATTATGCACAGGAGATCTTTTCTGCTGCAGGGTATGGCGTTTCCGATATTCTGTTCAATATAGTAATTACAGGGGTTACCAATGTCATATTCACTATAGTAGGTATGTATACAGTGGATAAGCTCGGGCGCAGGTCATTGCTATTATTTGGGGCTATTGGCCTGACATGCATATATGCCATTCTTGGAGCATGCTATTATTTTCACATTTCAGGTATGGCGGTATTAGTGCTGGTCATGCTGGCTATAGGATGCTACGCCATGACACTGGCTCCTATCACATGGGTGGTTATCTCCGAAATATTCCCGACACGTATTAGGGGGATGGCAATGGCTGTATCTACATTCTCTCTATGGACAGCATGCTTTATCCTTACCTACACATTCCCTCTGCTGAATAGCGGTTTGGGCGCATATGGTACATTTTGGCTATATGGAATTATCTGTCTGTTAGGATTTGTTTTTGTGAAGAAGAACCTTCCTGAGACAAAAGGTAAATCTCTTGAAGAAATAGAAAAAGAGCTCACCAGATAAGGAGTAGGAGTATCCAAAACAATAATACTTAGATTATAACAAGCTATTGCTGTTTTATCTGCAAAGAAAATAAATAGGTCTGCGACCTTGATTGTTTAACATTTAATTTAAAAAGCGAAAGCATAATGGAAAAGATAACTCATTATCTGATTCAATCTACAGTGAATGAAAAAGATGTAGCCCGTGCATGGGAAGAAAACATCATGTTGCCTACATATGAAATAGGAGAGGAAGAAAAGAATCCGATCTTTCTAGAAAAACGGGTTTATCAGGGAAGTTCTGGGGGGGTATATCCCTATCCTGTAGTAGAAAAGGTTTCAGATGAGAAGAAAGATAAACAATACAAGGCATTGTTTATTGAGAACGAATATATTAAGGTAATGATATTACCCGAGCTGGGCGGCCGTATACAAATGGCTTATGATAAAGTAAAACAACGTCATTTTGTATATTATAACCAGGTAATCAAACCTGCTTTGGTTGGTCTTACCGGTCCCTGGATATCCGGAGGAATCGAGTTTAACTGGCCGCAGCATCACCGTCCAAGTACATTCCTGCCTACAGACTACCTGATAGAAGAGAATAAGGATGGAAGCGTTACTGTATGGTGCAACGAAGTGGAACGTATGTTCCGCACCAAAGGTATGCAAGGCTTTACTCTCTATCCGGGAAAATCATATATTGAGATTAGCGTGAAAGTATATAACCGTACAGCATTTCCTCAAACGTTCCTATGGTGGGCCAATCCTGCTGTGGTAGTGAATGATGGATATAAATCGGTGTTTCCGCCGGATGTACATGCCGTTTTCGATCATGGCAAACGGGCTGTTTCAAATTTTCCTATCGCTACAGGTGAATATTATAAACAAGATTATTCCGCGGGGGTAGACATATCTAAATATAAAAATATACCTGTTCCTACCTCATATATGGCTATCGAATCCAAATTCGATTTCGTAGGCGGATACGAAGATGATACAAAAGGAGGCCTGTTACATGTTGCCAACCATAATATTTCTCCGGGGAAAAAACAATGGACATGGGGAAACGGCGATTTCGGTATAGCCTGGGATAGAAACCTCACAGATGAGGATGGCCCATACATTGAGCTAATGACAGGTGTTTATACCGATAACCAGCCAGACTTCACATGGTTGCAGCCTAATGAAGAAAAATCATGGGTACAGTATTTTATGCCTTACGCTGAGGTAGGATATGTAAAGAATGCAAACAAAGACGCAATTGTAAACATAGAAATTGAAGGCCATAAGGCTAATATTATTCTTTACACAACTTCAGAATTCAGGAATCTCCGTGTAATTCTAAAGAATACAGAAGGCAAAATGTTTCTGGATGATTGTACAAATACTTCCCCGGCGGAATCGTATCTGAAAGAAATCGTAGTTGGAGAAATACTTCCGGAGAATCTGAAATTTGAACTGTATACATCAGATGGAAAAGAATTATTGGCGTATCAGGCTGATAAACCTGAAATAAAGCCGACTCCGGATTCTGCAAAACCAGCGAAAGAGCCTAAGGATATCGCTTCTATGGAACAGCTTTATCTGACGGGACTTCATCTGGAGCAGTATCGCCACGCTACTTACAATCCGGTTGATTATTATATGGAAGCCCTCAGCCGTGAACCCGGTGATATTCGTTGCAACAACGCAATGGGGCTTTTACTGATGCGCAGAGGGCAGTTTGCCAAAGCAGAGCCTTTCTTTCGCAAGGCAATAGAAACCCAAACCGAACGCAATCCTAATCCATACGATGGTGAACCGCATTACAATCTGGGCTGGTGCCTTAAAATGCAGGGACAAAATGATGACGCTTATGCTGCTTTTTTCAAGGCGACATGGAATGCGGCATGGCAAGACTGCGGATATTTTGCCTTAGCCCAAATAGATGCAAACAGAGGTTTATGGACAGATGCTCTGGACAGGATAGACCGGAGCCTTATCCGCAACTGGCACAATCATAAGGCACGTCAACTCAAAACTTCAATATTAAGAAAACTGGGAAGAAAAAAAGAGGCATTGAACCTGATTGAAGAATCGCTGAAAATCGATAAATTCAATATGGGATGCCGTTTCGAACAATATCTTCTGACAAACGATACTAAAGACCTGAATGAACTGAAAGCATTGATGCGAGGAGCAACCCATTCATATATCGAATATGCTCTCGATTTCGCCAATGCAGGTATGTATGAGGAAGCGGAACAATTCCTGTCTTACAGTATAATCGATGAAAATAATGTATACCCGATGGTATATTATACGTTAGGTTATTTTACTTCACATTCGGGCAATCCGGTAAAAGCAAAAGAATACTATATAAAAGCATCACAGATGCCTCCCGAAAAGTGCTTCCCGAATCGGATAGAAGAAGTGAATATTTTACAGGATGCAATGAAAGTAAATCCTTCGGATTCTCTGGCGCCATATTACCTTGGCAACTTCTGGTATGCCGCCCGCCAATATGATGAAGCAACAGTATGCTGGGAAAAATCAAAAGAACTGAATAATAAATATCCTACCGTATTGCGTAATCTGGCTTTGGCATACTATAACAAATACAATAAAAAACAGGAAGCAAAAGAGCTACTGGAACAAGCATTTGCGTTGGACCCGACAGACTCACGTCTATTGATGGAACTGGATCAACTCTACAAAAAAAGAGGATTTTCCCATGCCGAACGGCTTGCTTTACTCGAAAAGTATCCTCAACTGACGGAGCAGCGCGATGACCTTTGCATAGAACGTATCACCCTTTATAATCAATTGGGTAAATATAAAGAAGCTATGGAGCTTATTAATGCGCGCAAGTTTCATCCATGGGAAGGTGGTGAAGGGAAAATCACCAGGCAATATATACTTTGCCGGATAGAGCTGGCAAAACAATCTATTGCAAATAAACAATATGGAGAAGCTTTGAGGCTCTTGCATGAAACAGACACTTATCCTCATAATCTGGGCGAAGGCAAATTGGCGAATGCTGAAGAAAATGATATTGATTACTACAAAGGAATTGCGTACCGGGGCCTGGGCGATGAACAAAAAGCTCAGTTCTTCTTGCAGAAAGCAACTGTTGGAATGGCGGAGCCGCAACAGGCATTTTTCTATAACGATCAGCAACCGGACAATTACTATCAGGGACTGGAATGGGAAGCTCTGGGTAATATGGATAAAGCACACAGCCGTTATAACAAGCTGGTAGCCCATGGAGAAAAACATCTGTTCGATAACTGCCGTATTGATTATTTTGCGGTTTCTTTGCCGGATTTGGCTATTTGGGAAGATGATTTGAACACCCGTAATCAGATACATTGTTACTATGTAATGGGGCTCGGTCATCTGGGACTTGGTAATTTAAAGAAAGCCAAAGAATATCTGAGAAAAGTAAAAGAGTTGGATATAAACCATCTGGATAGTCAACTTATATTAAATAAAATTGAAAAATGAGATACCTGGTTACAACATTATGCCTCATGCTTGCTATTGGGGTATTTGCAAATGATTTTATAACAATTACGACGGACAATACATGCCTGTTACTAAAAGTAAACGAAAAGAAGAAGCTTGAACAAAGCTACTTCGGTAAGAGAACCAGGCATTTGGACGAACTGGAAAAAGTCCCGTTAAAAGATTATAGCGTATACTCTACATTTGGTACCAACCATGTGTTCGAAGCAGCCTTGAGAGTAACCCACGCAGACGGGAATACATCTACGGATCTCGTTTATATATCTTCAAAATCAGACCGGCCGGATGGTAATATTGTCCATACTGTCATATCGCTGAAGGATGCTTATTACGGGTTGTATGTTGACCTGCATTATAATGCCTATCAGAAGGAAAATATTATCGAGCAATGGGCAGAGATTCGTAATACCGAAAACAAAAGCGTGAGACTCGAGAATTTTGCATCTTCCGATTTATCTTTTTATGCGAAGAACTATTTTGTAAGCCAGTTTCACGGAGATTGGTCCGAAGAGATGAACATTGCCGAACAAGAACTGACTCCGGGTATTAAAATTATTGATTCGAAATTAGGCGTAAGAACAAATCAATACACGCATCCATGTTTTCTTTTATCATTGGATAATCCTGTGGAGGAAAATCATGGTGAAGTTATTGGTGGCACACTGGCCTGGCCCGGAAACTTCCAATTCTGTTTCGAGGTCAATAATGACCAGGAATTGCGCGTATTATCCGGAATAAATCCTTATGCCTCTGCATATACTTTGGATAAAGATAAATCATTTAAAACTCCTGCTTTATTATATACATACAGCAATGAGGGCAGTGGCGAGGTGACACGCAATTTTCATCGTTGGGCACGGAAGTACGGAATTAAAAATGGCGATAAAGAAAGAAGTATCCTGTTGAATAACTGGGAGGCAACTTATTTCGATTTTGATGAACCAAAACTAACCCGGATTATTGACGATGCATCTAAGATGGGCTTTGAATTATTCCTTCTTGATGATGGCTGGTTTGGTAACAAGTATCCGCGCAATGGTGATAATGCCGGGCTTGGAGACTGGCAAACCAATAAGAAAAAACTGCCGAACGGTATTCCATACCTGATAAACGAATGCCATAAGAGAGGTTTGAAATTTGGTATCTGGGTAGAACCTGAAATGGTAAACCCGAAAAGTGAATTGTATGAAAAACATCCTGACTGGATAATCGCGCAGCCTCACAGGGAGCGTACCGAGCAACGTAACCAGTTGATTCTGGATCTAAGTAATCCCAAAGTACAGGAATTTGTATACAATACTGTGGATAATATATTGCAGGAAAACCCGGGTATAGATTATGTGAAATGGGATTGCAACAGATTTGTATATAATCCGGGTTCATCGTATCTTGCTGCCGGCCGTCAATCTCATCTCTGGATAGATTACAGTAATGCTCTGCTGGAAATAATGAATAAAATAAGGGTGAAATATCCTGATGTAACATTTATGTTATGCTCCGGTGGCGGAGGGCGTATCGACTATGCATCCATGAAGAATTTCGATGAATACTGGATCAGTGATAATAACGACCCGTTGCAACGAATCTTCACACAGTGGGGCGCACAATATTTTTTCCCTACTATCGGATTGGCAAGCCATGTTTCTGTATCACCTAACCATATCTCAGGTCGTAGTACTCCTTTGAAATATCGTTTTGATGTAGCGATGGCAGGTAAACTTGGTATGGATCTGCAACCCGTGCAAATGACCGATGAAGAGAAAGCTTTCTCAAGAAACGCTATAGAAACTTATAAGAAAATAAGGAAAACCGTTTTACATGGAGACCTTTACAGGATATTATCTCCCTATAAGAATAATCGTACCGTTTTCATGTATATTTCCGAAGATAAGAATGAAGCTATTGTATTTAATTTCCTTGTAAGAAAAGAAATTAAACCTAATATACAAACAATATATCTTCAGGGACTTGACCCGGATATGAAATATACGCTGAAAGAAATCAACAAAATTTCACCTGATTGGTCGCGTTCGTCAGCATACGAGGGTAAGGAATTTAGTGGAGATTATCTTATGAATGTTGGGCTTACGTTCCCTATGTATAATGAATATGAAAGTGTTGTTCTTCAACTTAATAGTGTAAGATGATGAAATATTTATATATTCTGTTAACCGGTATTCTCTTTTTTACTTCTTGTAAGAAAGAGAATATCGAAATTGTATCCCCGGACTCTAAGTTGAAGATTGTGATCGAGACAAAAGATTCTCTGTCTTATAGAGCCTTATTTAACGAAAAAGAAATTGTAACCCGTTCGGTAATAGGGCTTGAACTGGAAGGGAAAACACCGGGGATAAATGCAAGGATAGAAAATATTCAGTCCAAATCTGTAAATGAGACGATTGAACCGTTATATGGTAAGTTTAAACTTTTATCTGATAATTATAATGAAACGAGAATAGATTTTGAAGGGGGCTGTTCATTAATTGTCAGGGCATATAACGAAGGTGTCGCCTATCGGTTTATTACTGATTTTGATGGGGAAATAATAGTGAAAAACGAAATTGCCAATGTAAATATAGCTGGAGATCCTGCCGTTATCTTTCAGGAAACATCCAATTATACTTCGTGGGAACTGATGCAAATAGATTACACCAGTGCGTCTGCTATATCAGACGGAAAACGGTCTATTACTCCTGTATTATTCACAATGCCTGATAATGTAAAGGTTGTGGTGGCAGAATCCGATGTCAGGGATTATCCGGGCATGTATCTGGAAAAGAGCGCGAGAGGTTTTTCCGGAGATTTCGCACATTATCCTGATAGTACGGCTTTAGGCAGTTGGGGATTTGTTTCCGTAGTACAACGTACAAAGGATTATATTGCTAAAACCGATGGTAAAAAGGAGTTTCCCTGGAGAGTAATCATTGTAACGGAAGATGATAAGAAGCTGCTAACAAATGAGCTTGTTTACAAACTGGCAACACCTCAGGTACTGACGGATGTATCATGGATAAAACCCGGAAAAGCGGCGTGGGAATGGTGGCACGATGCCATATTGCCCGAAGCGGATATTCCATCGGGCATGGCTAACAGGAATACGGCCCTGTATAAGCATTATATAGATTTTGCAGCAGAAAATAATCTGGAGTACCTGATGATTGATGCGGGTTGGTCGCATATTTTCGACCTGTCGCAGGTAAATCCGAAAGTAGATATAAAAGAGATAATCAATTATGGTAAATCAAAGAATGTAGGTGTATTTTTATGGTGTGTTGCTATGGCCCTGACCGATAAAGCGGATGAATATCTGAAAATGATGCATGATTGGGGTGCTGCCGGTATCAAAGTCGATTTCTTTGACCGTGATGACCAACTGGCAATGGATTGGTATGAGACAATTGCACGCAAGGCTGCGGAAAACAAGCTGATGGTTAATTTTCATGGCTGCAGTAAACCTACGGGGATGCAACGTATGTATCCCAATATAGTAAACTATGAAGCTGTACGGGGTGCCGAATGCTCCAAATGGGATTTGACTGCAAACCCTAAGCATCATGTGACTTTTCCATTTACCCGCATGTTGGGCGGGACGCTCGATTATACTCCGGGTGCGATGCGTAATTGTTCTCCTCAACTATTCAGGCCGATTGATCCGGGATTACCTTCTGCACAAGGAACCCGTTGCCATGAATTAGCGATGTTTGTCGTTTATGACCAGTATCTGGCCATGCTGTGCGATTCACCTTCCGAGTACAGAAAGGATTCCAATGTAATGAAATTCCTGTCTAATGTTCCTGTTACATTCGACAATACAATAGTATTGGATGCTAAAGTAGGGGAATATATCCTTATAGCAAAGCAGAAGGGTGAGAATTGGTATATAGGTGGAATGACCGATTGGGCAGCCCGGAATATGACAATTGATTTTTCATTTCTTGACAAAGGAAAAGAATATAAGGCCGAGATCTATAAAGACGAAGATGATGCCGGATTATGGGCAACACATTATATATTTGAAACACAATTAATAGATAACAACAGTAAAATCGTAATTCCGCTGGCCCAGGGAGGTGGTCTTGCGATGAGAATATATCCTCAGTAATATGGCGAATATAGTAAAACGGAAAAGTGTTTTTATCAGGAAACAGGAAATTGCTTTATTTCGCATATCGAATGTTTCAGGAGCATATATCGAACTCACAAATATCGGAGCAAGTATAGTCTCAATCGTTGTTCCTGATAAGAAAGGAGTACTTTCCAATGTTGTTTTACGATATGACAATCTTGAAGATTATCTTACCGGTAATTTTTACCTTGGCAATACTGTAGGCCGGGTTTCCAACCGGATATCCAAAGCTCGTTTTACAATGGACGCCATAGTATATAATATGGATAAGAATGATGGAGAGAATTCAAATCATGGAGGATATAATGGCCTAAACAAGAAGATATTCAGCTATCATATCAACAATGAAAGCGTGGCCTTCTATATCGAAAGCCCTGATGGAGAAGGAGGGTTTCCCGGAAATTTGAAACTCCGGGTAACCTATTCCTTTTCTGAAAATAATGAGTTGCAAATAGAATATAGCGCTGTCTCGGACAAACGGACTCCTGCCAGTTTTACAAACCATACCTATTTTAATCTTTCGGCTAATAAGGATAATATACTTAATCACCAGTTGAGAGTAAACGCACAAAAATATTTGGAAGCAGATGCCGAATTCTTACCAACAGGCCGGATTTCAGGCATTGAGGGAACCGCATTTGACTTCGGCGATTACAAGATTATACAAAAAATGGCCTTACTCAAGGAGGATAATCTGGACGGTTATAATGTTTATTTTATCAAACAGGATAATAAGAAAGCTCTCGGTTCAGTAAAAGATACTATTTCCGGCAGGGTATTGGATGTCTATTCTACTATGCCCGGAGTTTTGTTTTACACAGGTGATTTTCTATCCGGCCAGTTCTTGCCATTTCAGGGGCTATGCCTGGAGGCGCAATATTACCCCGATGCCATGAATCACACTGATTTTACACGAAATATTCTGGAACCCGGCAAAGAAAAAAAGGATACAATTATTTATTCATTCAGGGCCGAAGAATAATTTATCCCTTATTCTGTTTTTTGCTTTTTCTACAAGATTCTGAGATAACGGTATTTTCAATACAAAGTTATTATTTTCTACTATCGAAGAATAGATATCCGTTATAAATATCTGTTTCATATACCTGTTCTGAAAAAATGATGTAGTATTAGAACAAGTATACATAAAATGAAAATTACAATGGTCGCAAGAAATATAAC
>Ga0153940_1000830_pt1 | contig 14667 bp, 12 predicted proteins | sample TSNJ024MetaG_FD_104736 | JGI IMG/M metagenome (GOLD analysis project Ga0153940, IMG submission 104736) | Attine ant fungus gardens microbial communities from New Jersey, USA - TSNJ024 MetaG | ecosystem: Host-associated > Fungi > Mycelium > Unclassified | place: USA: New Jersey, Brendan T. Byrne...
CCCTTCCTCCAGGGTAAACCTGCGGCACATACTTCCTGCTGTAAAATAACGGAGTACAAATTCAAGGGGCGGCACAGTCAGCTTGCGTACCTCCATCAATCCCTTCTCCACATCTGCTCCCAGATAATGAGTGGGAATCCCGTTTGCTTCCATCAGCTCCAGGAAGTATTTGGATATCTTCAGACCTGATTCTCCCTTTCCATCCACACTTCCGCCTACCGTATTGGAGCCGGGATCAAATACGCCGTTTTCACCGGTGGCATCATCTTTATAAAAAAGATATACGGCGCCGGTTGCCTCATCAGTCAGTACATTTTTGGTCTTGCCTTTGTATAATGTTTTCATCTAAGCTTCTCCCTCTGTTTCCTATTTGCTCGTTAGCTGCTTTACATGTCTGATTATACATCAATGACCGTATGACGGTCAATATTTCTTCTGGTTTTATTCAATCCCTTATTAACCGTTTATCCATAGCCTCTGTTTGGCATTATTTAATAACATGCTTTTTCCGTTCGAGAATCAATCCATACACCAATCTGACGAAGGGTCCTACATAAAAAATTTGTATACATAAAGCAAAAGGAAAATTGACTGCAAGTTTTGGGAGCCATCGGTCAATCAAATCCGGTCCAATTCCACCTTTCATTATATTTACCAGTAAGGTCATGCAAGGTGCCATAATTATCACATTTCCTGCCGCAATACAAACCGAAATAAAAGATGGTTTGGCTGTGTTCACATCTGCCAGATTATGAAGCACCCTATCCGCCACCTTTTTACCCATATAGCGCTGCACAAAGAATGCCGCAATCACCTCCGGCCACATATAAAGCAAGGCATCCCCCAGTGTAAACACCGTAAATCCATTTTCTAATGCCATATTATAAACAGTCATGCAATATACCATACTGATTACCATAATCACCGAAAAAATAAAATCCTGAAGCTTCGTTTTTTCCATCATTTGCCTCTTTTGTTATTGTATAAATGTACAGCGTTTTTATATAGTATCAATTCTTTTTCTTCTTCACCGATATCCAATCCCTTCACAAAATCCATACCTTTTACTGTCCACTCTCTCTTAACGGGATAAGAAGAACCGTATACGATATGATCCGCACCACAGGTTTTTATGGCACATTCAAGCCCTTCTTTTCCCCAGGGTTGCGCGTGAGACATTTCAAAGAATATGTTTTTTCTAAAGCAATCATATATTTGCTCATCGGTATCATCAAATCTTGCTGCTGTATCACTGGTTTTCGGCGGGAAAAACATATGTAGATATGTGAAAAACCCACCACCCAACATGGAATGTACCAGTCTCACATTCGGATATTTAAACAGCATACCGCTGTATAATTCTCTGGACACAGCAATTGTTTGATCCGCACAACGTCCATAAGAGCGGCGTAAATTGTTATATTCATACAAATAATCATATTGTACCGGCAACGGTGTATGATGCACATACGCCGTCATTTTATATTCGTTTAATTTTTCAAATAAAGGTGCAAATGCTGCATCATCTAGATATTTATCTTCGTAATGCGCACACAATTGTATCCCGCACATACTAAGATCATTTTTGCAGCGGTCAAGTTCTTCCAGAGAATCTTTATCTCCCCACGGCGGGATAACCGCAAGTGCTGTCAGCCTTCCTTCACTCTCTCTTTGATACCGCGCCATTCCATCATTAAATACACGGCACATGGGAAGGCTCATCCACTCGTGACAGCATGGTACTTTCATAATACCTCTGTCAATTTTCGCCTCTTCCATTGTCATTAACATGCGGTCCAATTCATATTCACCCTGCATATAATTAATACTGGGATAACCTATGGGATGTTCAATGACAACCTGCTTTTTCCCATTTTCTGTTTTCACAAAACCCCTTGTATCTCTATTCTGAGCAATGTCTGCTAAAAACCTTTCCATTAACCCTTCATCATAAAATAATTCTTCAAGAAACCAATACATATTTGCATCTGCAACCAATCTATTCACAACCTTTCTATAATATAATTATCTGATTCTGCGTATATCATAAATTATTTTACAACCCGCATACTCCATCATACGCTTAAATTCCTGGTCTGCATTCCACTTTTGGGGTCCATCACCGGGATGAGGCACGCGTCTCTTCCATATGGTTTTTCCTTCCGGGCTCATGGATGAAACATTGGGAAAGGGCGTAGGTTCAAATCTGATCCCCTCATTTCCTGCCAAAATATGGCGTGCGTTTTCAAGGTACTGCTCTACAATATTTGCTTCCATTACACAGAAACCGGTGCATATCGTATCAAATTCCCCGCGATATTCCACCAATTCTTCCATATACTGCGCCCATCGCTCCACACTGCCTTGCAATGGTTTTCCAAAAGGCATACCTATTTCATCACCCGAAAAGAGGATGCGCTCTTTTCTATCCAGAAAAACAATACTGCCAACTGCATGATCGGGAATTTTAAATACAGTCAAATCCCTTCCTTTTAAGGGTATGGTATCACCGGTATCCACGATTTCCACCGCATAATCCCGGGGAAACGCAATTCCTTCAAAGCTGGGAAAGGGTATGGTCGCCAAGGGTTTTGTTTCTGCTGACATATAGGCAAGGTCAAAATAGCAATTATTCGCCGTGTGATCAAAATGGTCATGTGTGTTAGCAATGCGGTTCACCGGCTTATTTATAAGTGTTTGGCAAAACTCCCGGATATTACCTGCGCCATATCCTGAATCAATTACCAGGGCTTCCTCTTCACCTTCTATCAGATAGGAATAATCCCCATCGCTTAATATCTGCCATGTATGTGGTTTTACTTTTGCAGCACGAAAGTAAGGCTCACTCATAGGTGTTAAGTTTCCATCTTCATCTTCCAGCAAAATATTTTTTTTACAAGAAAAATCTATAATTTTCATTTATATAACCATACCTTTCTTTTCACACTATCTTCGTTGTTCAAATAACCACTCCCTTAACGCTTCTATGTCATACGCTTTTGCCCATGTGCAAATATGATGCATACCCGGATGGTCAGGTGCATTTAGCGGTAAAATACTGTTTCCTTCAAACCATGTGTAATTCAGATTGCAGCCCTGCTTTTTCTGCCTGCGTATTTGTTCGTTCAGTACCGCCATATCAGCTTTTGCGTCCATATGACCTATGCTTACTGTTCCGCCCGCTTTTTCCATATTTGCAAGGCATTCTCCCATGATCGGGAATGCTTTCTTATCACCTGCCGAAACAATGGACCATATGGAGGCATCCTTTGCACGTTCCATCCGCTTGGGATTCCATTGACCGGCTACCAATAAACTGCCTGCAAAGAAATCAGGGTAAGAAATCAGCATTTCACACAACATCATGCACCCCATGGACTGCCCTGTGCCATAAATGCGCATAGGATCAATCGCGCATTTTTCCACAAGACTTTTGATCAGAGCAATTGTTGTCTCCACATGCCATGTAACCTGAAATTCATCATTCGCACAAACCTCCGGATAATGGGGCGCGACAACATAACAAGGGCGTTTACCCATTTCAGCCTCTCGTGCCCATACAACCGCACCGCTGCCCTGTGCAAGTGCAGCTTTCGCATCATCTGAACAGGAACCTGCATCGTGCATAAATAATACCAGCGGAAGTTTTTGTCCATTTCCCATGTTAGGAGGAAAATATATATGATAATTCAATTCCCTGTCACTTTTGGGGTCATGAAATGTATATACTGCAAAACAGTCTGCTATGCCGTTATCTGTGTCAGTGTTTTTTTCTATTTGAAAGGGCGGCAGCTCTGCGGCATTTTCTCCCTTGATTACTTTGGTTTGCCTTACCTTTAAGCTTGCCGGGTAGATTTTCAGTCGACTATGACGACCATTGCCAGACACCACCTTTGTGGCGGCATCATTGTCATCAGAATTCAAAATCAATTCCACAAAATGTCCCTGCTTCCTTTGGGAGCCGCGATAAACATCACTTACAACAAGATCTGTAATGACTCGCCCCTCTATCTCAAAACAAGATAAAGAAATGGTTTCTGCGAGTACCGCCACATTGTACTCCAACACGGCGGCAACGATCTTTTGCCCGCTGCCGTAAACCTCTGTAACGGCTGTTACTTTTACAAGATATGAATTTTGCATTAAAATTCCTCTTTCTATTAAAAATGATTCATTATTGCGATTCATTCATTATGAATACCCTCATAGCTGATTCAGCGCTTTCCCGCGGCAGCATGCTACAAAATGATTGGGCAAAAGTTCTTCCACTGTTTGCGGTGTACTGCATTTTTCACATGCGTGGGGACAGCGCATTGCAAACCGGCAGCCGGGCTTCGGATTAATGGGGGATGTAATCTCACCTTTCAACGGGATACGTTTATGGGGTGCATAAATATCCGTTGATGGAATTGCTGATAAAAGTGCCTTTGTATATGGATGCAGCGGTGCGGTAAACAATTCCTTCGATGGAGAGGATTCCACGATCTGACCCAGATACATCACACAAATATCATGAGAAATATGCCGCACCACCGATAAATCATGTGTGACAAACATATAGGTCAAATCCTGCTTCGCCTGTAAATCCTGCAATAGATTCAGCACCTGTGCCTGAATGGAAACATCCAGCGCCGAAACAGGCTCATCACATACAATAAATTGTGGATTAAGTGACAATGCACGGGCGATTCCTACACGCTGACGGCGGCCGCCATCTAATTCATGAGGGTATGCCAATCGCAAACGGCGGTCTATTCCTACTAAATCCATTAATCGTCCGGTTTCATCTTCCAAATCGGACTTTTTCCTGAATCTTCCTGAAATGAGTAATGGTTCTGCAACTGTCTCTTCCACCGTTTGACGGGGATTCAGGGAAGCATAGGGATCTTGAAAAACAATTTGCATATTTTCATTTATTTGATGCAGCTTCTTTTTATTAACATGAGTGATGTCTTCCCCATCAAAGATAATTTGTCCGGAGGAGCTTTCCAGTAAATGAATAATCGTTCGTCCCAAAGTGGATTTGCCGCATCCTGACTCCCCTACAACGCCCAGGGTTTTACCTTTTTCGATTGTAAAGCTGACATCGTCAACCGCATGAAGGGTTCCCTTTGGTGTTTCAAAATATTTTTTGAGATTCTTTACTTCCAACAATGTCACGGCTTCTTCCCTCCTTTTTGAATCTGTTCAAGGTTGATGCAGCGACATAAATGCCTGTCGCCCAAATCTGCAAGCGCTGCCTGCCTGTCGCTGCACGCCCTGGTTGCATAGGGGCAGCGGGGATGGAAAGAACATCCCTGTGGTAAGTTGGAAGGATCAGGCGGTAACCCCTCTATGGGATACAAACGCTGGGAATCAGAATGAATATCAGGCAAAGAACCAAACAAGCCCAGCGTATAAGGATGACTGGGCGCCGTAAAGATCTGCTCCTTTGTACCCAGCTCCACAATTTCACCGGCATATACAACTGCCACATCATCACATGCCTGTGCTACAACACCCAGGTCATGGGTAATCATAATCATTGATGTATTATTTTTTCGTTTCAATTCGTTAATCATATCCAACACCTGTGCCTGGATGGTAACATCAAGAGCAGTGGTGGGTTCATCTGCCAAAAGCAAATGAGGATTGCAGGCCAGAGCCATCGCAATAACTACCCGTTGTTTCATACCGCCGGAAAACTGATGGGGAAATTCCCGCTGACGCTCACCCGGTATCCCTACCATTTCAAGCATTTCAATTGCCTTTTCCACTGACTGGACCCGGCTGCAGTTTTCGTGCAGCCGCACAGCCTCAGCAATTTGTGTTCCCACCCGCATAATAGGATTCAGTGCAGTCATAGGATCCTGGAATATCATAGAAATACGATTTCCGCGAATCTTACGCATTTTTTCTTCTGTCAGTCCCAGCAATTCCTCTCCTTCAAAAAAGATTTCTCCGGACTTTATTCTTGCAGGGGGCTGCGGTAAAATTCGTAGAATTGCTTTTGCTATGGTTGTTTTACCCGCTCCGGTTTCACCCACCAATCCAAAGGTTTTTCCCTTTTGTAAATCAAACGATACATGATTGACGGCATGGATCACTTCATCGTCTGAAGTATATTCCACCGAAAGGTTTTTCACGGATAAGAAGGACGTTTCCTTTTGTTTCGTTGTTTGCATCGTATCTATCCTCCTTAATTCTTTAGTTTTGGATCCAGGGCATCCCGCAGGCCATCACCCAGCATATTAAATGCCAGCACAACAATCATAATGCACAAACCCGGAAACACACATAAATGCGGATATCTTGTAATAACCGTTTTACCGGCCGAAAGCATTGCGCCCCATTCCGGCATGGGCGGCTGAATGCCAAGCCCGATATAACTCAGTGATGCTGCAGTTAAAATTGTATTTCCGATTCCCATAGTTACCGAAACAATCAAAGGCGCAATACTGTTTGGTAAAATATGCTTCAGAATCACACGGGGTTTTGAACAGTTAATCTTTTCGGCTGCCTCTATGTATTCCTGATTGCGGATAGACAGGATAGAACCTCGCAGCAGCCGCACTGTCATAGGAATGCCTCCTATGGATAATGCCATAATTGTATTGAAAAATCCGGAACCCAGCGCCGCTGAAATAGCAATTGCCAAAAGCATTCCGGGGATTGCCTGCACAATATCCAGCACACGCATAACAACATTATCGATCCAGCCCCCATAATATCCCACAGCAGAACCGATGACAACACCAATTGCCGTAGAAAGAAGTGTTGCGATTATTCCCATGCTCAGTGATGCTCTTGCACCGTAAAGCAGGCGGCTGAAAATATCCCTGCCCAAATCATCACATCCGAAAAAGTGAGACAGACTGGGTTTTGCGTACATATTACTCATATCCATTTCTGTATAATCATAAGGCATCAAGATTGGAGCAAAGATCGCGACAACAATCAAAATAATGATAGTAAACAGTCCTGTCATGGCAATTTTATTTTTTTGCAGTCTATGTAATATTTGCCTGAAATTACTTTCTTTCCTGGTACGTTCTTCCACTGTCTTTGTCTGATTACCCATGTCTCTTCGCCCCCTTTCTCTTTCCTTCATAACGCGCTTTAATACGAGGATCTACAAAAGCGTAAATAATATCTACCAATAACATGATTAAACTGAACAGAAGACCCAGCACCAATACGCCGCCCATTACAATGGGATAATCGCGGCTATTAATAGCGCCTGTCATATAGCTTCCGATGCCTGGTATGGAAAACACGTTTTCAATAACCACGGCACCACCCAGCATCATACCCATACCGTTTCCTACAATGGTGATAATAGGTATCAGCGCATTGGGAAGCGCATGTTTAAACAGAATATCACGTTCTGACATACCCTTTGCGCGTGCAGTTGTAATGTAATCCGAACGGATCACTTCAAGCATACTGGAGCGTGTCTGTCTGGCTTGTGTGGCTATTCCCGCCAGGCAGTTGGCAATACATGGCATGATGAAGTATTGTATGCCCCCCACACCATATGCCGGCAGCCAGCCCAGGTTTACCGAAAAGAGAACCACAAGCATCAGCGCAAGCCAAAATCCCGGTACCGAAACTCCAATCAATGCAACCAACATGCAAAGGCGGTCCGCAATTCCATTTCGATGGGTTGCCGCGATAATTCCCAAGGGAGTCCCGATTAGAATTTGCAGGCCCATGCAGGTAAATGTAATAATCAATGTATATTTCATGCGGGAAAAGATGCCGTCAATAACAGGTGTTCCGTAGAAATAGGAAGTGCCAAGATCAAAATCTATAAACACTTGCTTCAGATATTTCAAAAGCTGCACAATATAAGGCTGGTCTAATCCTAACTCCGAACGTTTTGCAGCTATTTCCACTTGCGTTGCCCCTATGCCCAAGATGGATGCAGCAGGGTCACCGGGACATATATACATGATTGTGAAGATTAAAACGGCTATTCCTAATACAACCGGTATCATCCATAAAAGTCTTTTTATAATGTATCGACCCATAACAAATCCTTTCGTCCCTGTAAAGGGTAGTTCGAAGCGGATCTGTTGCGTTTTACGATCCGCTTCTTAACTTGTTCATAACCCTGATAATATTAAAATGTATACTCACACGCACCCGGTGTAACCTGACCGCGGGCATCCACAATGATTTTTGATATCCTGGCTGTATGTGCAATATTGCTCATACTTTGAACGAGACCGATACCGTAGCATTGTTCTTTTAAATATTGGTGGAATGCATCCATGGTGGTATCGTTGTGGTTATCAACATCCATTGCAGCAGTCAGTAATTCTTGTAATTTATCGTCTTTGACAAAGTTCTCGCTGCCGCCATGAACATAACCGCTGCTGTCCCAATTGAGTTTCCATACGTTTACAAGGTAGCTTGTGGATGCACCCTGATCAAGCATGATATCCCATTGGTCTGGCTGATACTTGTACTCATTGAATAATTGTGAATCGTATGTGCTGATATTTACAGTAATACCGATGAGTGCCAATTGTGCCTGGATGATGGTGGCCAGTTTGGTATTAAGATCAGTGGATGTAATCATCAAATTCAATGTTGTTTTTGCAGTACCGGATTCTGCCAGTAATTGTTTTGCTTTTTCAAGGTCATAGTTATAGTAGTCTTCGTTGTTCCATGTGCTTACATAGTCAGAATAGTTTGTATTCCCCCATGTCTTTGCCACATTTCCGCTGCCAATCAGCGCGCCGTCTACCAATTGCTGAGAGTCAACTGCATAAGCCAGTGCCTGTCGAAACTTTTCATTGTCTGCAAAGGCACCTTGATCCCCATCACAATTAAACAGTAAGAAATAAGTGGTATTGTCCGGAATGGGTGCAACTTCGAATCCTTCCATTCCCTGAAAGTCAGCTACATCAATATCGCTAAGCCAGTTGGTAACATCAATAGCACTGGTTTTCAAAGCATTGGTTAACTGCGCGCTGTCAGTTATGATGTCAAACTCTATCACATCTACATTGGATTTACTGGTATTGTTGATTTTGCTTGCGTCTGTCTGCCAGTAATTTCCCGTATTGGTGAATACTATCTTCGAACCCGATACATATTCTGTACATTTGTAAGCTGTTGTGGATATTGGATCCGTTGCCATTTCATCCGGACTTGCTTCATATGCCGCCTGCGTAACAATAGGGCATTCCATCCAAAGCGCACCCAGATCGCCAATGGAAAGGTTGTTGAATTTGAACTCTATCACATAATCGCTGATTACTTTTACACTGTCAATAGAGCCCAGTTTCGGCAGGTTTCCTGACTGCATTGCTGTATTGTAGCTAAACACAACATCCTCTGCCGTTACAGGGTTACCCAACTGATCGGTGATGTAATCGTAGATTTCACAGGTATAAGTCAAATCATCGATTTTTTCATAATCTTTCATCAGGACACCTTTCATCTCACCGCCTTCTGTCGTAACCAAAAATTCATATACGGTGTATAAAATGCCGATACGTCCTGCGGACATACCCTGGAAAGGTCCTATGTTTTGAGGGTCATGGGCCAAACCCACCACTACCTTGGATTCACCTGATGCACTTACCTGGGCAGTACTTTCCGCTGCCTTACTATCGCTTGTTTCACTATTTGTTGTCGTTTCTGTGTTATTGCTTCCCTCTGTACCTGACTGTACCGGTTCATTTGAACCACATCCTGTCAAACTGATCAGGGAAAGAGCCATTGCCATTGTAATTGCCATTGTTTTTTGTATAACTCTGCTGTAATTCATTTTAATCATTTTAAACTCCTTCTTTTTTGACTTGTTTAATTTGTCTTGCTCATTTTGTCTTGTTCTTTTGATTTATATTTTTTATAAAATTGTTTAGCTGCAAATATTGTGCAGCAATAAAACCGCTTGTTCGCACAGAATTTCTGCTGCACCTCTGGCAAATGGGGAATTCATTGCTTCATAAGTAAATCTGTCGTAAGAATCCATGTCTGCCATGTATTTTGCCCCGCCATTTACCATTGTCATAATTAAAGTTGTTTCAAAAGGCGACTGGTCCAGTATTTCCTGTGCTGTTCTGCTGTTTAATTCCGGTTTAACTCCCAGCAAAGCAATGTTTCCGATTTTCATTGTCTCTATGGTGATTTCCTGTTCACCCTCCGGAACATATTCATAAAAGCGTGTGGGCTTCAACTCATGCAAGTTACGGTTCATTTTCTTAGTGGGAATCAGAAAATCAGCACTTGCAACAGTAAGATTTCCTTTTTGATTTATTGCAGCTGATGCTACGGCTTCTTTTGCACTTTCGGCCATTTTCATTCCTAAGCTGTGACATAATCCGATACCCTCGTCATGAGCATCTTTCTCTATCAATTTACCCTCCTCTGTAAGCGTCATAGTTTTTGCTTTGTAAATCGGAGCCTGATCTCCCGCCGCTCCTAACAAAAATATGACGGCAGCCCCTGGATATTCTTTCTCCAGTTCTGTACACATAACTCCCACAAGATCTCCCGAAACAACCTTACCACCTTCCAAAAGTTCCGAACCTTCCAAAACCGATGACTGCACACTATAATGCACAAATATTACTTTGTGCTTCGATGATGCATCTTCTGCACTTATAACATGCAATGTTTTGTCAGAAAATCCTTCTCCGCAATTGGATACCCACCAACCATCCGGTGTTTCAAAATCCCGGTTCACATTGACAAAGCATTGACTCCTTCCAACCTTTAGCTGTACTTCGGTCAGCTGCTCTTTTGCATAACATACAGCTTCTCTCACAGCCCTATACAAGCTTTCTTTCAAAATTTCTTTTTTATAATACATTTCGTCTGTACTGAGTACAGCGTCCGGCAAGATATGCGGTGCCGAAAATGTGTGTGTGACACATATCCAGCAATTTTTTTCCAGAATATTCGTTTCCTCGCTTATGATTTTTTTTAACGCAGATATTTCTTCCGGTGGCAAAGAGGTAAGTTCCACTGAAAGAATGGCAATTTCCATAGTATCACATAAGATTGCAGCCCGTACATACAATGGGGCAGCTACTCTTGAAAAACCCTCTGTGGGAAAAAAATTCTCCGGAAAATTTATTTCCTGTTTGCCTGCACCGATTTTCAAAGCATCACCTCCACTACAAAATTCAAATATACATTTTTTGTGTAATTTCATTATATTCTACATTATATTGACAATCAAACCGACTTTCTGCTATGATTTATGCACAAAGTGAAATAATCAGTTATTTTTTATGCATATTGTGTAAATATTGAGGGCTAAATTTATGGAAATTGACTATATAAGAGATTTTATTGTATTATCAGAAACTGGAAATTTTATGGAAGCGGCCGAAAAATTATTTATTTCTCAATCTTCTTTAACCAGACATATTAAAAGTCTGGAGGAAGATTTGGGAACTCCCTTATTCGACCGAACCACCAGAAAAGTATCCATTAATTATTTCGGCAGACTTTTTTTGCCTTATGCAAAAGAAATTGCCCGTATACAGTACGAGTATACCACCGCCTTTTATAATGAGCTGAAAGGCACCCGCGGAAATATCACCGTAGGTTCAATCCCGATTATGATTCCTTACAAAATCACCGATTTATTGATACAGTTCAAACACGAAAACTCTGCATTTTCTCTTGATGTTGAAGAAGCCGATTCTCTTCAGCTGATAAAAATGCTGCGTTCCGGTCAATGTGATTTTGCTTTTATACGCAACAGTGATGATTCGGATAACGAGTTTAATAAGTTACCTTATACTTCCGATTTGCTGGTAGCACTCATGCCCACGGATCATTATCTGGCACGAGAGGAGTCCATACATTTATCTGATTTGAGTGCCGCTCCCTTACTGCTCCTTGCGAAAGATACTTTCATGTATTCTCTTTGTATCGGAGAATGCCGCAAAGCCAACTTTGAACCCAGAGTGGCATTTACCGGCAGACGTGCGGAAAATATTCTCGAACTTGTAAGCAACGGCTTTGGCATTGCTCTTTTGATGAAAAAATCTTCCTCGTCACTTATTCGTCCGGATATTGCAGTTGTCAACATTGAGCCGCATATTAAAACATCCATCAGTCTTGCTTATCCTAAAAATCATACCATGTCAGAAGCTGCCAATCATTTCCTGAATTTTGCGAAATCTTTTAAAATATGATACAAGAACTATTCTGCAAAACAAAAAAGCTTGTCAGTTAAGACAAGCTTTTCTGGTTATATGTTTCATTGGCGCATGAATCCAGGTGTTTTTCCTTATTACTGATTTCGGCTATAAATCTCATTAACCATATTTATCATCTGGTTGCACATCAGATTTTCACAGCTGCTTATATAAGCATCCCAATCCGCTTCTATATCATTCTGTCCTGTAATGAACTTTAATGTCCAGCTGTTTACATTATCGATCAAAGGTGTTTTCCACAGCGTCAGCTGTTCCGTTTCATCTTCTGTTCCGGCAACACCGGGATCCAAAGGTTTTATTGTCCGATATTCGTTGCTTCTTTTGAAGTAATCCTGCAGTACGGGATTATATGCATCGGATACCTGTGCCACTGTACCGCCATAGTAGAATACGCCGCCGGCATAACCAAGCTCAATTCTCATATCCTTCTGGTCATCTGATGTCTGACCGATTGACAAGCCGCCGCAATACCACTGAGGCAGCAGCTGCTTGATTTCCATTCCGGTCTCCGCATCTGTAGCGAACTCATAGGTCTTGCCTTCCACGCCCCATTTTGTCAGGTCATATGCTTCATCTGAATAGAATAACCAGTCAACAAAGCGCATCATTTTAGTGAACTCTTCTTCACCCAGTTCGGTCAATGCCTTGGATGCAATCATTACACCACTCTCAGTACGTCCATTCTCAGCGGCATAAGATTTATTTCCCATGGGATATACGGTGATGTATACTTCATAGTTGTCTTCACCCAGGGTGTTGTTCATGTTCTCAATATATTCAGCGTAAACGGATTTATTGGAACTGAAGATAACCGTATCGCCGCGGAAAAATTTCTGAGATGCCACTTCATCGGTTTGTGTGAAAGTTTCAGGATCCAGAAGTCTTCCTTCAACAAACTTATTTGCCATGGTAACAAACTCTTTGTAATCATCTGAATTGGAAGCAAAATACCATTCTCCCTTTTCATGGTCAAATGCTTTGCCGTCTGAAACTGCCCAGCCTGAAGGTACGCCATAAGAAGAACCCATTATCTTTAATAAGTTACCGCCGGTGCCGTCACCGCCGCCGCTCCATCTGTCAGACCATATATAGTCGCTCTCTTTGCACATACCTTCTGCCACCATATATGCTTTTACGGTAACCAGAGCGTCATACAGATCCTCCCAGTGCCAGTCTTTCTCCAACACTTCCACGTCCACACCTGCAGCATCAAAAATATCTTTTCGTATCATCAGGGTGTAATCCTGCTCTGCTGCTTCTTTCAGTCCGGGGAGTCTATAGTATTTATCATCAGCTTTACGCATGGTGTCTATGTTTTCGTATAAATCATACTCTTCTATGAAAGCTGTATAATTCGGCATATACTGAGCCCATTCAGACACTGATATGATTGCCCCGCCGTCTACAAATGCACTTTCATCATAGGTTTTGGGAATAATGTATGCGGACTGACCGGCATTAATCATCAATGCCTTCTTGTCATCATAATCCGCACGTGCAATACTGTAATCCTTGAAATCAATCTTAACATTGGTGACTTCCTCAATCTTATTAAAGATTTCCCAGGTATCCTTATAAGGATAACCCTCATGGTCACTCCAGAACATGGTATAAGTAACCGGTACTTCGGAGTAGAAGGTTTCACCATACGTATAATCCAGGGTTTCCTCTTCCGTTGTACTTGCATCTGCACCCGCGTCTGCACTGCTTTGGCTTGTATCAGCAGGCTGTGAGCTTGTGCTGGAACTTGGCGTATCGTTCCCGCATGCTGCCATTGATGCAACCATCGCCAGACTTAATAACACACTAACTACTTTCTTCTTCATTAAAAATCCTCCTTTTTTGCTCTTATCAACATTTGTTTGTCATATTTACGGCGGAAGAACACCGCCTTTTATTGGAAATTAAAGAGCAATTTCCAATAAGATTTATTATAGAAACAAAAACACGTTTCTATAATCAGATTTACGGCGGAAGAACACCGCCTTTTATTGGAAATCAAAGAGCAATTTCCAATAAGATTTATTATCAGGAACAAAGAACACGTTCCAATAATCGAATTTATGGCGGAAATTAAAACTATAATACCTGAATCTAACGGGAGTTAAGTGGTAATAATTACATTATTTTACTCTTTTACGCCGCCAAGCATCATTCCTTGTACAAAATATTTCTGTATAAAAGGATAGACACAGATAATCGGCAGAACCATCAGTACCATGGACGTGGAACGTATATTTGCTTTAATCTGGGCAGCGGCGGAATCATTTGCACCGATCTCACTTGTAGTGGTTGCACCCAGAATAATTTGACGGATGTAGTAAGCCACCGGCCATTTTTCACTGCTGTCCAGATAGAGGAATGCATTAAACCAGTTGCTCCAATAACCTGCTGCATAGAACAGAACCATAGTGGCGATGATCGGTTTGGAAAGAGGTATAACAATCTTTAAAAATACCCCATATTTGGTCAGTCCGTCAATCTCTGCAGCTTC
>Ga0153940_1000832_pt1 | contig 14636 bp, 12 predicted proteins | sample TSNJ024MetaG_FD_104736 | JGI IMG/M metagenome (GOLD analysis project Ga0153940, IMG submission 104736) | Attine ant fungus gardens microbial communities from New Jersey, USA - TSNJ024 MetaG | ecosystem: Host-associated > Fungi > Mycelium > Unclassified | place: USA: New Jersey, Brendan T. Byrne...
CCACGGTAACCAGAAGAAAGAATAACACAAAATCATATGCTATGAACGCGTAGCGAGAAAATATCAAAGTGACATTTTCTCGGACGAGTTAGAGTGACATTTTCTCAGACCGTTGACAACAAGCGGCGCTTCCAAGGACATCCGCCGATTTACGTTGACAAAGAGGCCGGAGCGTGGTAACTTGTGTTTATTGATATATCAGAAATATATCAATACTCCAACCTTTCAACGCTACGGTTTTTTGACATTTTGGCCTGACCGAGAGGCAGCGGGGGACTGTGAAAAATGATCAACGCCTATTTACGCCGTCATCACAAAACGCCGCATAATCAAGAATATTCGCGCGTTCGTGAGAGCTTTATCCAATGGAACCCGATGACATTGACGAAAGGGAGAACGTCATGTTGACATTGCGACTTGCTGATTTGGGGGAAAAAACCGCGTTTGAAGACGCGGGGGTGCGGCTGCCTCGGTATGACGTCGGCGAGGTTGCCGAGAGGACGAAGGAGTCTCCTTCTTGGATTCACTTCGGAGCGGGTAATATTTTCAGGAGCTTCCTTGCCGCGCTGGTGCAAAAAGCGCTAAACGACGGCGTCACGAACACGGGGTTGATAGCGGCGGAGACCTTCGACTTTGAGATCGCCGATAAAATTTACAAGCCTTGTGACAATCTCAGCCTGCTTGTAAAAATGCGAGCAGACGGAACCCTCGAAAAAGAGCTGATCGGCAGCGTCGCGGACTGCATAAAAGCAGACAGCGCAAGCCGCGAAGACTGGGAGAAATTGTCAGCGGTATTCCGCAAGGATTCGCTGCAAGTCGCGAGCTTCACCATCACCGAAAAAGGCTACGCGCTGCACGGGTTGTCGGGCGAATTTTTGCCGATCGTGCTCGAGGATATGACAAAAGGCCCGTCCGCGCCGCGGCACGCTATGTCCATAGCCTGCGCAATGGCCTTCGAGCGCTATCTCGCCGGGGGGCGGCCCCTCGCCTTCCTCAGCCTCGACAACTGCTCGCGCAACGGCGAACGCCTGCGCGAGGCGATCCTGACCATCGCCCGCGAGTGGACCGAGCGCGGGTTCACAAGCGGCGGCTTCATCTCATGGCTGGAAAACCCGAAGAATGTATCCTTCCCTTGGTCGATGATAGACAAGATCACCCCTCACCCGACGGAATCTGTCAGAGCCGAGCTTGAGCGCGCGGGCCTGACCGGCATGGACATCATCGTGACCGGCGCTAAAACCGTGATCGCCCCATTCGTCAACGCCGAAGCGAAAGAATATTTGGTCGTCGAGGACGACTTCCCGTCCGGTCGGATGAACCTCACCGCGCCTGGCGTATATTTCGCCGACCGCGCCACGGTGGAAAAATCCGAAAAAATGAAGGTCGGCACGTGTCTGAACCCGATTCACACCGCGCTTGCTATCTTCGGTTGTCTCTTGGGCTACAAGTCGATATGGGAGGAGACGCGCGACGCCGATCTGCAAAAATTGATCGACCGCCTGACTTTTATCGAAGGCATGCCGGTCGTGGTCAACCCCGGAGTTTTCGACCCGGCGCACTTCGCGCGCGAGGTCATAGAAGAACGTCTCCCCAACCCCAACATCCCCGACACGCCTCAACGAATCGCCACTGACACCTCGCAGAAGGTCGGCGTACGTTTCGGCGAGACGCTGGGAGCATACCGAGACAGACCCGACCGCGACCCCGCCGCGCTCATCGCCGTCCCTCTCGTGATCGCGGCTTGGTTTCGCTACCTGCTTGCAATCGACGACGAAGGCAAAGAGATGACGCCCAGCCCCGATCCGATGCTGTCGTCACTGCAAGAAGCTCTCGCCGGCGTCGTATTTGGAAAACCCGAGAGCTACGCGGGGCAGCTTCGCCCTATTTTGCGCAACGAGTCGCTCTTCAGGGTCAATCTCGAAGAAATGGGCTTGGCGGACCGCGTCGAAGCCTCGTTCGTCAAAATGCTGGTACGTCCCGGCAGCGTGCGCGAAACGCTGCGTGAAACCTTAGCCTGAGGAGGGAACAAGATATGAAAATGACACTGCGCTGGTTCGGCTCGAAGATGGATCCGATCCCACTTCGCTACATACGGCAGATTCCGGCCGTCACAGGCGTCGTCAGCTCGCTGATGGACATCCCCGCCGGCGAAACGTGGCCGCTCGGGCGCATCATGGCGCTCAAGGAAGAAGTCGAAGACGCCGGGCTTAAACTGGAGGTCATCGAAAGCGTGAACGTACACGAGGATATCAAGCTCGGACTACCCTCGCGCGACCGCTATATCGAAAACTATATCGACACCCTTAACAGCCTTGGAAAAGCGGGCGTCAAAGTCGTCTGCTACAACTTCATGCCCGTGTTCGACTGGACCCGATCGGACCTCGCCAAAGAACTGCCTGACGGCTCGAACGCCCTCGCCTACGACGAAGAGATTGTCAGCCGCATCAAGAACCCGCAGGAATTCGCCGAGCAAATTCAAAAAAGCAGCGCGGGCTTCGAAATGCCGGGCTGGGAGCCGGAACGCATGGCCGAGCTGAAGGAACTCTTCGCCCTGTACGAAGGCGCCGGACGAACCGAGCTGACCGCCAACCTCAAATACTTCCTTGAGGCTATCATCCCCGTCTGCGCCAAGAACGATATCAAAATGGCAATTCATCCGGACGACCCGCCGTGGAACATCTTCGGCCTGCCCCGCATAGCGACCTGCAAAGCAGATTATGACGCCATTCTCGCGCTCGCCGACAGCCCTTACAACGGCATCACTCTTTGCAGCGGTTCACTCGGTGCCGACCCCAACAACGACATACCCACCCTCGTGCGCTATTTCGGAACGAAAAGACGCATCCACTTCGCGCATATCCGCAACCTCAAGATCCACAAGCCGGGTGTATTCAACGAAACGTCGCACCTGTCGTCCGACGGCAGCTTCGATATGTACGAGATCATGAAAGCCTACTACGACACCGGGTTCGACGGTTACGCGCGCCCTGATCACGGCAGGATGATCTGGGACGAAAAAGGACGCGCGGGCTACGGCTTATACGACCGCGCCCTCGGCGTCGCCTACCTGAACGGACTCTGGGAGGCAATTAACAAGGCCAACCGCTAACACACGGACACGATTGGAGGCCGTGGGGATGCATCCTGTTGAAAAAGCGGCGCTTGACGCCGGATTTATTGACGCAAAACCGGCGACCGCGCATCCGTTTGATTTTTGGCGCAAGAAGCTTGACAGCCTGCCGTTAAGTCAATATATAAAAATAGATCACCGCCCGCGGGAACTGACGGGGTGGGACGTGAACGAGACGACGATATGGTCCGCCGCTTATCCCACGCCGCCCTTCGAGAAGTTTCCCGAGGCATACGGCGAGGTTTGCGGTTACTACATCGGCACGCAGCGTGCGTTGCCGGTGGCTTTCGCGTGGATGAGAGCGGTACGGGAGTTGGGGTTCGAGGCACGGTTTGGCCTCGCGCTGCCGGACCGCGCCGCCGCCGCGAGAGCCGGGCTCGGTGTGGCGGGCCTCTCCGGGCCGCTGTTGACGCCGCGCGGCGGCAGCTTCGTATATCTTGCGACGCTGGCGGTGCGTATGCCGCCGCCAAAGGGAACGCCGGGGCCGGAAGCGGATGCCCCCGAAACCTGCGAGAAGTGCGGGCTCTGCCAAAATGCCTGCCCGACCGGGGCGATCGGCGAAAACGGCGTCGACGCAACGCGCTGCCTTCGCTTCGACATGGGACACCCGGAGTTGACGCCTGATGAGCATTTCGTTCTGATGGGACGGCGTATCGTCGGCTGTGACCAATGCCAGCGCGCGTGCCCCAAAAACCGCGGAATCGCTCGCGTCAAACCGTCCGCCGCCCAGCTCGAACCGTTTCTTTTGGATAGCCTGCTCGATCAACCAAACCGCGCCGCGGTCGCCGATCTGATCGGCGAAAACTACGCCCGCGCCGGGCGATTGCGGACACAGGCCGCTTATGCCTCGGCAAACTCGCGCAGAACAGATCTTGCCCCGTTGCTCGAACGCTTAACCGCGGACGGCTACGCGCCGCTCCGAAGAGCGGCGCGTTGGGCCTTAGGTCGCTTAAAGAACGCCTGAGGCAAGCACTCCGCTCGCGCGCACTACTCGGGCAGCTTCAGCCCGAAATAGGCGGCGGCGTTGTTGAAGCAGATATCCCGCACGACGCCGCCGACCGGGTCGAAGTCGCCGGGCAGTTCTCCCCTTTCCATCTGTCCGCCGAGCATATTGCAGAGGATGCGGCGGAAATATTCGTGCCGCGGATATGACAAGAAGCTCCGCGAGTCGGTCAGCATACCGACGAAACGGCTGATCAGCCCGATGCCCGCGAGCGACTCCATCTGACGCTCCATGCCGTTTTTCTGATCGTTGAACCACCACGCCGTGCCGAACTGCATCTTGCCCGGCGTACGCCCGTCCATGAACGAGCCTATAATAGAGGCGAGCATGTCGTTGTCCGTCGGGTTAAGCGTGTAGACGACCGTCCGCGTGAGCCGGTCTTCCGCCTCAAGGTGGTCTAAAAGCCGAACGAGGTTCGCGCCGAGCGGGAAATCGCCTATGGAATCATACCCCGTGTCGGGGCCCATGATCGCGAAGCTGCGGCTGCTGTTGTTGCGCCGCGCGGCGAAGTGAAACTGTTGCGTCCATCCGCTCGCGGCGTCCATCGAGAGAAGCTCAAAGAGTACGCATGAGCGGTATTTATCCAGCTCGCCGCCCTCGAGCGATGTGCCGCCGCGCACCTTCGCGAAAGCGTCCGTCGCCTCGCGCTCCGTGTAGTCGGCGGCGTAGGGGCGTTCAATGCCGTAATCCGAAAGCCGGCAGCCCGTTTTGTGGAAGTGGTCGTGACGGGCGGCCAGCGCGCGGCGGAAGTCGCCGAAGTTCGAGATGCACATGCCCGACGCAGCCTCAAGCTTGTCCGTCCACGCGTTAAAGCGTTCCGCGTTCTCCGCGAAGAGAGCCTTGTCGGGCCGCCAGGTTGGGTAGACGTTCACACCCCACGATTCGCCCGCCAGCTTCGCATGTCCGGCCAAGTCATCGGTCGGGTCATCGGTCGTGCAGACTACTTTGACGTTGCTTTTGCGTATGATCCGGCGTACGCACATGTCCGGTTCTTTTAATTTTTCCGCGCAGGCGTCGTAAATTTCGCGCGACGTCCGCGGCGAGATCAGGGCGTCCACACCGAAGTAACGGCGAAGCTCCAAGTGAGACCAATGATAAAGAGGATTGCCGATCGTCTGCGGGACAACCTTCGCCCATGCCTCAAAGCGCTCATAGTCGCCGCCGGCGATGGGCTTGCCCGAGACTAATCTCTCGTCGATTCCGCACGCGCGCATCGCGCGCCACTTGTAATGGTCGCCGTACAACCAAAGCTGCGTGATATTCTCGAAGCGGCTGTCCTCCACAATTTGGTCGATCGGAAGGTGCGAGTGATAGTCAAATATCGGCATATCCGCAGCGAAATCGTGATACAGGCGCTTCGCGGGTTCGCTCTCCAGAAGAAAATCCGAATCCATAAACTCTTTCATTAAAAAAACCTCCCTACAGAAGTCTTTTCTACAGAATTACGCCGTCCTTGAACAGAGCTATTTCGCCGTGTCCCCTGCGTTCGTTCGCCGTGAGCTCGCCGTTTGCCACAGCGAGAATCTTCCCGGTTAGCGCTTCGGCAGCCGCCTCCCAATCGGGATTTGCGATCAGCGTCCCCGCGTCGAAGTCAATCCAGCCGGGGTGATTTGCCGCGAGCTCGCTGTTCGTAGATACCTTCAGCGTCGGCACAACCGTCCCGAAGGGCGTGCCGCGACCCGTCGTGAAGAGAATCATATGCGCCCCCGACGCGGCCATCGCGGTGCAGGAAACGAGGTCATTTCCCGGTGAGAAGAGTATCTGTACGCCCGCCGCGCGTGAGACCGGTTCTCCGTAGCGGAGGATCCCTGTGATCGGAGCGTTGCCCGCCTTTTCCACCGCGCCCAGCGATTTTTCCTCAAGCGTGGTGATGCCGCCGCTGACGTTGCCGGGCGACGGGTTCTCGTAGACGGGACGCCCGTGACGGGTAAAATAGTCGCGGAACCAATGATCGAGCGCCGCGAACGACTCGAAGACAGGCTCGCTCATGCGCGGGGTGAGCACGTCTTCCGCGCCGAACATCTCCGGTATCTCCGTAGCCAGCACCGTGCCGCCCGCCGCGGTGAGAGCGTCCGTGAAACGCCCGAGTAACGGGTTTGCTGTCAGCCCCGAGTAGCCGTCGCTGCCGCCGCACTTGACCCCGACCGTCAGCTCGGAGATCGGGAAGCTCTCTCGCGCGCGCGGCGCTTCTTCGGCAAGCTCGTTCAGCATTCGCGCGAACAGCTCGCCGCTGCCCAGCTGCTGCATCGATAGAAATCGAACATTCGTCCTGCCGCGCAGGCGCTCGGTCATCAAGGACAGCTCAAGGTTTTCGCACCCCAGCCCCGCTATCAGCACACCGGCGGCGTTGGGGTTTTGAGCAAGCCCCGCGAGCGCGTCCGCAGTCCGCGTCAGATCATCGCCAAGCTGCGAACAACCGTAAGGGTGTTCCGCCACCTTCACGCCTGTTATCCAAGGCGGAGGTGAAAACTCCGACGCAAGCGCGCGGGCCTCTCCGTTGATACAACCAACAGTTGGGATAATCCACAGGTCGTTGCGGATGCCCGGACGCCCCGCGTCTCGGGCATAACCCATAAACGCCCGCGCCCCGGGCATTATCGCAGTCTTCGGCGGCGCGGCGGGGCGGTGCGTGATCTCGTCATCCTGTGTAAGGCGCGTTTGGAGATTGTGTGTGTGAACCCAGTCGCCCGGCGCGATTGCCCGCGACGCCCTTCCGATCGGATGCCCGTACTTCAATAGAAGCCCGTCCGCCGTGACTGCCTTGATCGCCGCCTTGTGCCCCGGCGGCACGACCTCGTTCAGAACAATCCGCCGCCCGCGCGCGCCGAACTCGTCGCCGCGCGCGCCGCCGTGCGGCAGTACCGCAACGCTGTCAGAATCCGCCAGCAGAATGCTAACAACCGGCGGCATCGCGCAGAGCCCTCATGATGGGCGCGTCAAGTCCTGGGAACATCGCATCAAGGATATCTCTCGGCGCGTTCCCGCCGAGAGAGTCATAATCCGAGAGCTCGAGCGGACCTCCGGGCAGGTTTGCCGCCACTGGCCCGTCAGAGTAGAGGCGCACCATCGCGAGAATTCCTTCCGTCATGCGAGGGGGCAGCGCGTTTGCTTTGGCGTAATAGTCCTCGAGCGTCGGACGAAGGCGTGTGTTGCACTTGGAGATGGAGTTGAGCGCGATGGAGCGGAATTTATGCCCCAGCGCGGGGTTGCGGAAGCGCTCGATCACCTCTCCCGCGTACTCGTGCGTTTCTTGGGCACCGTCCATGGCGAACGCGATCTCTTCGTGCGCCAGCTCGCGCATCCACGCCCCGTGACGCTCGTCATCCGCGAACTTGTCAACCTCCTCGAACCCCGAGAACAGCGCCACAGGCACGGACGCCGTGTGACAGCCGTTTAGGATGCGCACCTTACGGTCGCGGTAAAACGCGAGTTGATCGCGCGTCACAATGGCGTTCAGCCCCGCGCGTTCGAAGGGCACGACGGACGAAATTTCCGGCGAACCCTCTATCACCAGCAGATGGAAGAGCTCGCCGCTGGTGAGATAGGGATCCTTCGCGCCCAGCCGCGCTTCGATGCGCGCCGAGGCGTCCGCCGGATAGCCGGGAACTATGCGGTCGACAAGCGTGTTGTAAAACAGCGCTCCGTCCAGCCACGTGAAGAACTCATCCTCCCAGCCCCATTCCGCGGCGTAGCTCTTCACAGCCTCGCGCAGCTTGTCGCCGTTGCGGTCGATCAGCTCAAGCGGCATCACAAGGGGCGGCTTCAAGCCGTGTCGCATGCGCCCGCGGAGAAACGCCGCCAAAAATGACGGATAGTTGTGCGGCTCGCCGTGCCCGCTCTCGTAAAATATCCCGGCCTCCGTTGTGTTGGAGGCGACCAGCGCATAAGCCGGGTCCTCCGCGCAGGAGTAAAGCGCGTCCGGTTCCTCAAACGGATTGATACCCTTGTCAATTACGCTGACAGCGTCCAACTGCTCAACATATTTTCCGCTCTCAAAGCCGCGCAGAAGAACGTGATAAGATCCCCGCGCCGCGATCTCGCGCGCGATTCCCTTTGGAATCGGCTGCACGAGCGTAACTTGATAACGCTCTCCCGTCGCGTCCGCGACCTTCATAAGCATCCAGTCGAGAAAACTGCGCAGGAAGTTGCCTTCGCCGAATTGCAGGACTTTCACCGCCATAACCGACCACCCTTTCGCGGGACGCGTTCCCCCGCCGGTTCGCTAGCCTCCGAAGAGTTTCGGCAGCGTCATGGAAACCGCGGGAATATATGTGATGATTATCAATACAAGCACCATAACCGCATAGAAGGGAAGCATCATCTTCGTGAGCTTCTCGATGCTGATCTTGCCAATGGCGCAGCCGACGAAGAGCGTGCTGCCGACAGGCGGCGTCAGAAGGCCGATGGAGAGGTTCAGCATCATGATAATCCCGAAGTGAACGAGATCCACCCCGATGATCTTAACGACCGGCAGCAAAATCGGCGTCGTAATCAGAATCAAGGGCGCCATGTCCATGATACAGCCGAGGAATAGCAGCAATACGTTGATAACAAGAAGAATGACGTATTTGTTGGACGATATCGAAGTCAACAGCTCGGTCGCGAGCGCGGGCACCCGCAGGTACGCCAGCATCCAGCCAAAGGACGAGGACGCGGCGATGAGCGCCATGACCAGCGCAAGCGTCTTCAGGCTGCGGCGCAGTATCGTCCCGAGGTGCGAGAGCGGCACCTCGCGGTAGACAAAGAATGTCACGAGGAAGGCGTAGAACGCTGCCGCCGCGGCGGCTTCCGTCGCCGTATAAAGCCCGGAGACTACGCCGACGACCACGATAACAAATGTGAAAAGCCCGAGGAACGCGCCTCTAAACGCCTTCCCCTTTCCCTTCCAGCCGACGCGCTCCTCCACCGGATACCTGCGCTTCACCGCGAAGTAGTACGACAGTATCATCAGCGAGATGCCCAGCAATACGCCGGGCACGAAGCCCGCCAAAAAAAGCGAGCTGACCGAAACGCCGCTGCCCGCCGCGAGCGCGTAGATGATCATGTTGTGGCTGGGCGGAATCAAAATGCCCTGCGTCGAGCCGGTGATCGTGACCGCGACCGAGTAGTCCATGTCGTAGCCCTTCTGCTTCATCATGGGAATGAGAATCGAGCCGACCGATGATGTATCCGCCACCGACGAGCCTGAAATCCCGCCGAAGAACATGCTCGAGAGGATGTTGACCTGCGCGAGCCCCCCGCGCATATGCCCGATCATCGCGTTGGAGAACTGCACCAGGCGCATGCCCATGCCGCCGTCGCTCATGATCTCGCCCGCCAGGATAAAAAACGGTATGGCGAGCAGCGAGAACGAGTTGACGCCGCGCACCAGCGCCTGCGCCAACATCGCGACCGGAATGCCGCAGTAGAACGCGGTCACTACGGAGGATATCAGAAGGCCGAACGCCACAGGCACCCTCAGAATAATCAAGCCGAAAAAGCTGCCCAGCAGCAGCATAATGGCAACCGTGTTCATCTGCCGCTCACCTCCTTGTCCCATCTCTCAGCTCGGAGCATCTTGTGCGTTTCATAGATATGCGTAATGCTGTAGACCACGATAGCGAAACCCGAAATCGGAACCGCGGCGTAGAGAAAGCCGGAGCTCAGCCGCAGGCCTGACAGCCGGTTGAGCCTTCCGATCTGCACCATTGCGTTGCCGTGAACGATCATGAAGACGCCGCAGCCGATGATGAGAACGTGTTTCAAGAGCGCGAGCAAAATCAGAAGCCGCTTTGGGAATATCGAGTCAACAAGCGTCACAGAGAGATGCACTTCGTCGCGAACGCCGAGAGCAATGCTCAGGAAGCCGAACCAGACCATGCAGAGAAGCGCCGCCGCCTCTCCCCACGCGGGCGTTTGACTGAAAAAATACCTCGTAACAATCGTGTAGCACACGACCAAGACCATGAGAACCTGCAGCGTCATGCCGACATATTCAAACAGAGCGCTCAGCAGATCTTCCATTTTGCTCCACATGACATCCCCTCCCGGCGTACTGTCAGAAAGCGCCGGCCGCTTGGAAGGCCGGCGCTTTGCTTCGCCCGTTATTTCGTATCGCGAATTTTTTGGATTAACTCGGTGTGGTTTGCGCCGAACTTCTTGTAGATCGGCTCGACGGCGTCCTGCCACGCCTTGAGGTTTTTCACCTCGGTGATGGTGTTGCCCTTTGCTTTGATCGCGGCGATGGACTTGTCCTCGTATTCTTTCCACGCCTTGATCTGCACGCTCTGGGAAGCCCTTGCCGCCTCGCGGATGATCTTCTGATCCGCGGGGCTGATCTTGTCCCATGTCGCCTTGGACGCGATGACGACCTCGGGGGTCATGCTGTGGCGGTCGAGCGTGTAATGCTTCGCCACTTCATAGTGCGACGTAGAGTAATAGCTGGGCCAGTTGTTCTCCGCCCCGTCGATGACGCCGCTCTGGAGTCCTGTATAAACCTCCGCGTAGGGCATCGGGGTCGGGGAAGCGCCGAGCGCCGAGACCAGGCCCATCATCAGCTCGGACTGCTGGACGCGAATCTTGAGGCCCTTCAAATCCGAAGGAAGCGCCACCGCGCGTTTGCTGTTATAGAAGTTGCGCGAGCCCGAGTCATAGAACGCGAGGCCGACCATGCGGCTCGCCTGCAGGCTGTCGAGGAACTGCTGTCCGATCGCGCCGTTAAGAACCTTCCAGAGGTGCGCCGAGTCGCGGAAGAGGTAGGGCAGAGAAAGAACCATAAGATCCTTGTCGAAGTCGGAAAGAGGCTGAGCATTGACGCGCGCGAAGTCGAGCCCGCCCATCTGAATTGCCTCGATGACGCTCTTTTCGTCGCCGAGAACGCCGCCCGCGTAAACCTCTATTTTAATCCTGCCTCCGGTCTTCTCCTCCACCATCTTGGCGAACGCCTTATCGCCGATGGTAGTCGGATAGTCCTCCGGCTGGTTCTCCGCGAGCTTGAACACCGTCGCGGCCTGCGCCGCGCATGAAATCAGAAGTATCAAGCAAAACGAAATCAGGATACCTATCGAAATTTTTTTCACTGTAAATCCCCCCTGAATTTGTATTTTTTCTTCTTCACGCCTCTTGGCATCTCTTACGTCCACCTGCGACACTACGCGCGTTAACGGATGATTCGCCCCTCTCCGGCGTCCCTCCTTTGCGGTTGGCGATAAAATTTCCGCCTTGTTAATTCTTGAGCAAATGAACTGCAAAACCCGCGATTTCCACGTCCAGATAGACGTTGCGCAGCGACCCGTCCGCGTTGTAACCCTCGGTGCCCGCCCGTGTCCCGACGCCCGAGCGCGCAAGATACGCCGCGGCGCGCTCGACGTTGTCCGTGCCGATCGCGATATGCCCGCGCTCGCCGAACGGAGCGCCCTTCATGTACTCAAACGACGGGCCGGAGAAGAATGAACCGCTCCCCTCGCTGACCGCAAATCCGAAGAGCGACGCCATCCTCTCGGCGTCAATACCGGCGGACGCCGCGTCCGCGCCGTTTATGCCCAGATGCTTGAAGCCAAAGTTATGCATGTGCGCTACAGCCTCGCGGCAAAGGCTCGTCACCGTGGCGAACTTCTTCTCCCGCACCAGCTCGGGAGAGACCATCCAGCTTCCGCCGACAGCCAGCACGTTGCCGAGCGACAGGTAATCGCGCATATTTTTTATTCCTACGCCCCCTGTGGGAATGAACTTCACCCCGCCGTAAGGGCCTGCAAGCGCCTTCAGCATACCGGGGCCTCCGGCTTGCTCCGCCGGGAAGAGTTTCATAATGTCCACGCCCAGCTCAAGCCCCTGTTCGACCTGCGACGGTGAGGACACGCCCGGCGTGATCGGAATATTTCGCGCTATACAGTGGCTCACGACCGCGGGGTTAAACCCCGGCGTGACAATGAACTTTGCCCCCGCGGCGATTGCGCGGTCCGCTTGCTCCGTCGTCAGCACGGTGCCCGCGCCCGCCAGCAGTTCGGGCATTCCGGAGGCGATCGCGCGGATTGACTCTTCCGCCGCGGCGGTGCGGAACGTCACCTCCGCCGCAGGAATGCCGCCTTCCGCCAGCGCGCGCGCCAGCGGCAGCGCGTCCTCCGGGTCGTCAAGCTTCACCACGGGCACGATGCCTATTTCGAAAATTTGGCGCAGAACGGGGTCAAGATTATCCGTCACCTTCTCCGCCTCCCTCTATCTCTGTACGCGTCCCGACGCGTCGCCCCCGCAGAGGGAGAGGACGTCGCCGAGCGATACGCGGTTGTAATCGCCGTAAACGGTGTGCTTGAGCGCGGACGCCGCCGCCGCGAACTCCGCGGCCTCCCGCGGCGTGTCCAGGTGGCTCAGCCCCCAGATCAAGCCCGCGCCGAACGAGTCGCCTCCGCCGATGCGGTCGACGATGTCGCGAATCTCATACTTGCGGCTGACGTAATGCTCGCCACGGCAGGCCAGCAGAACCTGCCAGTTGTTGCAGTCCGCGCTCTCGGACTCGCGCAGGCTGACCGCGAGGCATGACACGCCGGGGAACTCCTCCATCACCCGGCTGCTGAGCTCTACATACTTAGAGGTATCCAGGCTGCCGGCGTTCACGTTCACGTCAAGCTCGAGTCCAAGGCACTGCTGGCAGTCCTCTTCGTTGGCGATCATCACGTCCGCAAAGCCCGCCAGCTCACGCATGACATCTTTCGCGGAGCGCCCCCACTTCCAGAGCTTCTTGCGATAGTTGAGGTCGCAGGAAACGACGAGGCCCAGTTCCTTCGCGCGCCTGACCGCCTCCAGCGCGGCGTTCGCCGTACCCTCCGCCACGGCGGGCGTAATTCCGGTGGTGTGGAACCACTTGGCACCGCGGAATATCTCGTCCCAATCGAAATCGCCGGGCACGGTCTCCGAAAACGAAGAACCGGCGCGGTCGTAAATCACCTTTGAAGGACGCATACAGGCCCCGCGCTCGGCGTAGTATATCCCCACGCGATCACCGGAGCGGCGCACAAACGAGGTATCCACGCCAAATCCGCGCAGCTCCCGCAACATGGCGTCGCCTATCTGGTTTGGCGGAGCCGCTGACACAAACGAGACAGCCTCGCCGTAGTTCGCGAGCGACACGGCGACATTGGCCTCCGCCCCGCCGAACGTCGCGGAGAGCGACGGCGACTGCATCAGCGCCTCCTGTCCCGGAGGCGACAGGCGCAGCATCGCCTCGCCGAACGTCACATATTTGCCCGAGCGCTTAAAATCCACTGCATTAGACAAATTACCAGCCTCCTTCACGCTTGCGCCGCATAACCAAAACGCTTGGAAATTTCCGCCGCGGCATCCCTAACCTTCGGGCCGAACCGCTCGGCCATCTCGTCGCAGAATCGGTAGCGCGGCGCGGTAATGCTGATCGCTCCTATGGGATAACCGTCTTCCCTGACGATAGCCGCGCCGACGCAGCGTATGCCTTCCTCGTTTTGCTGATCTTCCTCCGCGAACCCCCGCCCCCGCGTGTTCTCGATAATGCCGCGGAATAACGCGTTGTCCGTGCAGGTATGCGGAGTGCGCGCCGAAAGCCGCGTCGCGGCGAGGTACTCTTCGTATTCACGCTCCGGCAGCCGCGACAGAATAGCGCGGCCCGCGGCGGTGGAATACAGCGCGGGGTTACCCCCCACCACCGCCTGCAAGCGGACAGGCTGAGGGCTTTCGAGCTTGTCTATGTAATACGCCTTGCCTTTTTCGTAAGAGAAAAGATGAACAGTCTCGAAGACCTCGCGGTTGATAGCTTCGAGATATGGACGCGCGATTTCGATCAACGCGCTCTTCTTTCGGAAGCTCGAGGCCCAGGCCAAAACAGACGGCCCCGTCTGATAGCAGCCACCCGCGTCTTTGATCACAAGACCGTGGTCTCCGAGCGTTGAGAGAATGCGGAAGGCGGTGGCCTTGGAGAGGCCGGTGACCCGAGAAAGCTCGGAGAGTCCAATGGGCTCCTGAGCGGAGGCCAGTGTAGAGAGTATCAATATCGCGCGTTCAAGGACTCTGACACCGTTCATTTCACCCATAAGACACACCTCACCGCCGTTAATGATTCATACAGTGAAACGCTATTCCTGTGTATGAACCAATCATACCGCAACGTGATAGTATCGTCAATACAGGCTTTTACATTCCGCACTTTTTTCGCAAATAAAAAGCAAACGACACCCGGAAGGCATTTATCTTTTGTGAAATGAGCAAGCAGGTGAAGATCAGCGTATTTTTACGTGAAATATAATTCTTTACAGCTCGGTCTTCGATACGGACGCGCCTGTGTCTCATTCTTGAAATACATATTCAGCGCAGCCCCTTACCTCCCTTGCATACGCACGAACCATCCGTGGGCAAAGTGAAAGAGGATCCACCAACTGACGTAACCGAACTTGAACAGGCCGCCGATGAAGTAATCAGCGGGGGAAAACCGGCCCGTCAGCCAGAGGGAGAGCAGCAGGACGAAGAACATGTGGCCGAGGATCAGACAGATTTGCCTGATCA
>Ga0153940_1000833_pt1 | contig 14627 bp, 8 predicted proteins | sample TSNJ024MetaG_FD_104736 | JGI IMG/M metagenome (GOLD analysis project Ga0153940, IMG submission 104736) | Attine ant fungus gardens microbial communities from New Jersey, USA - TSNJ024 MetaG | ecosystem: Host-associated > Fungi > Mycelium > Unclassified | place: USA: New Jersey, Brendan T. Byrne...
ATTACTTTGTTGTTCCAGTTTACTAAAATATAGACATAATAAATATTTATCACCACCCAAGAAAGATTCTTCGCTCCGCTCAGAATGACAGCTGAAGGGTACCCATTATTTTTATCTACACCCAATATATTAAATCTTTAAAAAAATCCGGATAGGAGATAGCCACACAATCACTTCTTAAAATCTTCGTAGTACCCTCAGCAGCCAAGCCGGCTACGGCAAAGGACATGGCAATACGATGGTCCAGGCGGCTGTCTATAGCAGCACCAGTCAGTGGTTTACCACCATGGATGATCATCCCATCATGGGTGCCTTCAATGTTAACGCCCATTGCTGAAAGCTCCTGAACCATAATATCCAGGCGGTTGGACTCTTTTACCTTTAATTCTTCAGCATTGCGGATAATGGTAGTACCTTGGGCGTAAGCGGCTAATACAGCGATAACAGGAATTTCATCAATTAAAGCCGGAATGATTTCACCTTCAATTACCGTCCCCTTTAAGTCACTGTATTTCACCAGCAGGTCAGCTGTCGGCTCACCGGCTGATTGGGAGGTGTTAAGCAGTGTAATATCCGCCCCCATATCCCGGCATACCCGCATGATACCATCCCGGGTGGGGTTCATTCCCACATTTTTGATCAGCAATTCAGAACCGGGTACAATCAGGGCAGCGGCGATAAAGTATGCGGCAGAAGAGATATCCCCTGGAACCACAATATCGCATCCCGTAAGCTTAGGTTCTGGTTTAACAAAAACAGTAGTCTGATCTGCCGCAATATCTGCACCGAAATGCTTCAGCATTAATTCCGTGTGGTTGCGTGACAAGTATGGTTCAGTCACACCGGTTTCACCATCGGCGTATAAACCGGCAAGCAGCACACAGGACTTTACCTGGGCAGAAGCAACGGGAGAGCTGTAATGAATACCCTTTAACTGCTGTCCGCGTATCGTCAGCGGTGCACATTGATTACCATGAACACTTGTAACATCCGCCCCCATCTGAGAAAGGGGAGTAATAATTCGTCCCATCGGCCGGGACTGAATGGATTCGTCGCCGGTTAGTTCACAGGAAAAGCTCTGACCGGCAAGAATTCCGGTAATTAGCCGGACAGTAGTGCCGCTGTTGCCTGCATCCAGGATACTGCCGGGGGGCAAAAGTCCATGCAGTCCTTTTCCGTGTATGGTGATACGTTTGCTGTCATTGGTAATCTCAATCCCCATCTTTTGAAAGCAATCAATGGTAGACAGACAATCGGCACCCTGCAGGAAATTCGTAATCTGTGTTGTTCCCTGTGCAATTGCGCCCAGCATAACCCCTCTGTGGGAAATGGATTTATCACCGGGAATAGTTACCTCACCCTTTAAGGGACGGCTTTTATTAATTAACATAAGTGATTCCTACCTTTTATGAAGAGTATAATTTCGTTCCAACAAGGTCCGCTCGGCATTCTGACAGGCCTCATCATCGTAGAATTCAATGACAAGGACGCCTTCTTCGAATTCACGATTATGTACGATACCGATATTTTTAATATTAATATTATTCATTGCCAATAATGTGGCAATGGTTGCTATACCACCGGCTTCATCGTAGATATCGCAATAAAGTGCATATGTTTTCTTAATTGGGCCCATAGAAGATTCCGGTAGTGTATCGCGGTATTCTCTGGCGTTTTGAAACATATCGTAGATTTCTGTTTTATCATGCTGGTCAATCCAGCAGCGGGCCTGCACCAGCAGACGGATATATTCATCCAGCACTTTTGAGATATTAGCACTGTTCTCAATACAGATAGGCTGCCACATGTCGGCAGATGAAGAAGCAATACGGGTGATGTCTTTAAATCCGCCGGCCGCAATTGTCCGCATATGTTCATCGTTCGTATCGATGTTGTGGATCAGATTAACTAATGAAGAGGCGATAATATGAGGAAGATGACTGATAGCAGCTGTCACATAATCATGTTCTTCATAAGTGAGTACCATGGGAATTGCGCCTAATGAAAAGATCAGTTCCATGAAGGCGCTCAGTTTATCCACACCGATATTACCGGCCGGTGTAATGATATAGTAAGCATTTTCAATCAGATAATCAGTAGCATTTTTCAGTCCTGTTTTTTCCGAACCGGCCATAGGATGTCCGCCGATAAAGTTATTCTCCAGACCGATCTCCCTAACGGCTTTGTGAATTTCGCCTTTTACACTGCCCACATCAGTAATCACACAGGATGGTTTGATATGGTGCTTTAAAAAAGACAGGTATTCAATGTTGGTGGAAACCGGGGCGCAGAGGAAAATGTAATCACACTCTTTAAAACGTGGATCATATTGTTCCAGTGCATCATCGATAATATTCTCCTTAAGAGCCAGTTTAAGCGTCGCAGGGGTGGAGGAGTAAGCGACGATTTTTACATCCGGATGGAACTTTTTGATTGATTTAGCAATCGAGCCGCCGATCAATCCAAGTCCAATAAAGCCAATTTGCAGTATTTCCATAATTATAGCTTCCTTTCTACCAAAGAAATGTATCCCTTTAACTCATTCATCAGACTGTCGAAATTCTCAAATGTGAGTGACTGGGGTCCATCAGACATAGCATGTGCCGGATCATTATGGACTTCAATCATCAAACCATCCGCACCGCATGCTACCGAAGCCTTTGCCAGGGGACTCACGTAAGAGTATACACCGGTTGCATGGCTGGGGTCAACGATGACCGGCAGGTGAGACTTTTCCTTAATAACCGGAACGGCACTGATATCCAGTGTGTTGCGGGTCGCTGTTTCGAAGGTACGGATACCTCGTTCACAAAGAACGACGTTGGGGTTCCCTTCCGAGATAATATACTCCGCAGCATTAAGCCATTCATCAATGGTGGCCGCCAGTCCTCTTTTTAAAAGAACCGGAATACCGGCTTGTCCGGCTTCTCTCAGGAGTTGAAAATTCTGCATATTCCTTGCTCCGATTTGAATCATATCCACATATTTTACAGCTGCATCGATAGCCTCGGCACTGATAACCTCACAAATAGTTTTCAGTCCGGTTTCTTCCCTTGCCGCAGCCATGTATTTTAGTCCTTCTTCTTCTAATCCCTGAAAAGAGTAGGGCGAGGTACGGGGCTTATAAGCACCGCCGCGGACGAACTGGGCACCTGCTTTTTTAACTGCCCGGGCAATGGTCATCAGCTGTTCTTCAGTTTCTACGGCACATGGGCCGGCCATTACGGTCAGTGTGTCAGGGCCGATCTCCCAGTCACCAACACAAACCCTGGAAGGTTCGGGGTGAAACTTCCTATTAGAAAGCTTATAGCTTTCTGTTACCGGAATGATCTTATCCACAAAAGGAATCAACTCAATGTTCTCATTGGTAAGCAGCTGCTTATTACCTACTACACCGATAATGGTGATCTCTTTTCCCTGGGAAAGATGGGTCTCCAGTCCTTTGGACTGGATCAGTGCTTTTATTCTATCAACAGCTTCCGAAGGAGCATTTGGTTTCATTACAATAATCATGATGATAAATCCTTTCTATAATTTGTATCAATACTTTAACCTATTGTAATTCACATAAAAATAATTGTCAACACATTAAGGATTTAAAGTGTTAAAGCAAACAGGGCTGAAATTGTTCGAATTGTGTGAGAAATTGTTGAAAATATATAAAAAGCTTGAAATGTATACTCTTATTTAGTAGAATATAACTATACTAATAATTGGGAGGTATTACTTATATGGACGTTTTTAGAACTGACCGAATCCGCAACGTTGTCCTGCTGGGACACGGGGGCGCAGGAAAGACTACCTTAGTGGAAGCAATGGCTTATTTATCAGGCATTACCAATCGTTTGGGAAAGGTTACCGACGGCAACACCGTCAGCGATTTTGATAAAGAAGAGATAAAGAGGAAATTTTCAATTTCTGCATCGGTTGTACCGATTAAATGGGACAAAGAAAAATTGAACATTATCGATACACCGGGTTTCTTTGATTTTGTAGGTGAGGCAGAAGAAGCAGTATCTGCAGCTGATGCAGCTGTTATCGTTGTATCGGGTAAATCCGGTGTACAGGTAGGTACTCAGAAAGCATGGGATCTTTGCGAGAAGTATAATCTTCCCCGGATGATCTTTATCACGGAGATGGATATCGATAGTGTAAGTTATCGTGAAGTAGTAGAAGAATTAACTGAGCTTTATGGCAAGCGCATCGCACCGCTGCACATGCCGATACGTGAAAACGAAGAGTTTATCGGATATGTTAATATCGTCAGGAATGCAGGACGCCGCTACACACCAAAGGATGGAAAAGAAGAATGTGATATTCCGGAATATTCCAAAGAATACATGGAAAAATACCGGGAAATCCTTCTTGAGTCGGTAGCAGAGACCAGTGAAGAATTCATGGATCGCTACTTTGGCGGCGAGGAATTCTCAACTGCCGAGATTCTGGCAGCGCTGGCGATGAATGTCAAAGATGGAAGTATTGTACCGGTATGCATGGGATCACCGGTGAATCTGTATGGCGTATCTAACTTGCTGGATGACATCATCGGATATTTCCCGGCTCCGAATGAAAAAGAACGCGCTGGAATTTTGAAAACCACAAGTGAGATATTCGAAGCGAACTATGATTTCACAAAAGCCAAATCAGCCATCATTTTCAAAACAATTGTAGATCCCTTCCTGGGAAAATACTCCCTGGTGAAAGTATGCTCCGGTGTCATTAAGACCAATGATGTACTCTATAATGTTGATGAGGAAGCCGAAGAAAAAATAGGTAAGCTATATGTATTAGAAGGCGGCAAGCCGCTGGAAGTCCCCGAACTCCATGCCGGAGACATCGGTGCTATCGCTAAGCTGAATGCAAAAACCGGAGACACCCTGGCAACCAAGGCACACCCGATCATGTATGGTAAACCAGAAGTATCAACACCTTATACATACAAAACCTATCGCGCTGTGAATAAAAGCGATGTGGATAAAATCTCTCAGGCATTTTCCCGGATGATGCAGGAAGACCTGACGATGAAGGTTGTTAATGATGCTCAGAACCGTCAGAGTCTGCTCTATGGAATGGGTGACCAGCATCTGGATATTATTGTCAGCAAGTTGAAACAACGTTACAAAGTGGATGTGGAATTAGATAAACCAAGGGTAGCATTTCGTGAAACCCTGCGCAAATCCTCCGATATAGAAGGCAAATATAAGAAGCAGTCCGGCGGACATGGTCAGTACGGTCATGTTAAGATGAAGTTCGAACCATCAGGCGATTTAGAAACGCCATTTGTATTTGAACAAATGGTTGTCGGCGGCGCAGTGCCGAAGAACTATTTCCCGGCAGTGGAAAAAGGAATGCAGGAATCGGTTGTGAAAGGTCCGGTGGCGGCATACCCGGTTGTTGGAGTAAAGGCTATTCTATACGATGGTTCTTATCATCCGGTAGATTCTTCGGAGATGGCATTTAAGATGGCAACGATCATGGCCTTCAAAAAGGGATTCATGGAAGCCTCACCAGTTCTGTTAGAGCCAATCGTAACGATGAAAGTAACTGTTCCGGACAAATACACCGGTGATGTAATGGGTGATCTGAACAAACGCCGCGGCCGTGTGCTGGGAATGAACCCGGATAATAAAGGCAACCAGACGGTAGAAGCAGATGTGCCAATGCTTGAGATTTATGGATATTCTACCGTTCTTCGTTCGATGACCGGCGGAAGTGGTGATTTCTCCTATGAGTTCGCTCGTTATGAGCAGGCGCCATCGGATATTCAGGAACGAGAAATCCAGGCCAGAGCAAACCAGTTGAATGACAATGAAGAGTAAATGAAAAGTGATCGAAAAGGGGGCACCCAGGGTGTTTCCCTTTTCGTGAGTTTAGGGAGAAATTATGAAAAAAATAAAACAAAAAATAATAATTGGGTTGTTAATCCTGGTAGTTACCGGAGTCTACTATTATGTGACGCTTCCGGCAATCAACATTCATTCCAGCGGGTTCTGGATGTTCCTTCTGGGACTTGCTGCTGCCTGCCTGTTAATATATACCCTTCGAAAAAGAATGTTTCAGGTGGTGGAATTAAAGAGCAGTAAGGTTTTTAAGGCCGGGATGCTGGTCATTCTGGGAATTTTGCTGTTCTATATCATGGGAGCAGTGTTCTCTTCACCAATTGTTAATGCTAAAAAATACCAGCAGCTAATTAATCCCGAAACCCGTGATTTTACCGAAGATATCAAGCAGATCAACTATAATCAGATACCTCTTCTGGATAAAGGAAGTGCGGAGTTGCTGGGAAATAGGAAAATGGGCAACATGGTAGACATGGTGTCACAGTTTGAAGTAAGCAGTATCTATTCTCAGATCAATTATCAGGGTAACCCGGTAAGGGTTTCGCCGCTGGTTTATGCCAATACGGTGAAATGGCTGACCAATCAGTCACAGGGAATTCCGGCCTACATAAAAATTGATATGGCAACACAGGATACCGAACTGGTGCAGTTGGAAAATCCGATCCGTTATTCGGAAGCGGAGCACTTCAACCGAAATATCTACCGGCATCTGCGTTTTCAATATCCGACCTATATCTTTGACCAGATTAGTTTTGAAATCAATGACGAAGGCATTCCATACTGGATCTGCCCGGTGAAAAAGTTTAACATCGGACTGTTTGGCGGGCAGACCATCGGCAAAGTAGTCCTCTGCAATGCAGTAACAGGAGAGATGACCGTTTATGACATCGAAGACTGTCCGGTATGGGTAGACCGCGCATATCCGGCCGATCTTTTGATTGAGTTATATGATTATCACGGAAGTTTGATCAATGGGTATATTAACAGTATTTTTGGACAAAAAGGCTGCTTAATGACTACCGATGGTTATAACTATCTGGCAATGGATGATGATGTATGGGTTTACACCGGTGTTACTTCTGTCAGCAGTGATGAATCTAATGTAGGATTTATCATGGTGAATCAGCGTACGATGGAGACCAGATATTATAAAGTAAATGGTGCAGAGGAGTATTCGGCGATGGCATCGGCCGAAGGGCAGGTTCAGCACCTGGGATATACGGCGGTATTTCCCTTGCTCTTGAATATTTCCAATGAGCCCACTTATATGATCGCTTTAAAAGACGGTGCCGGTCTGGTGAAAAAATATGCGATGGTTAATATTCAAAAATATCAAAATGTGGCTATTGGGGATACTGTTGCTGAATGTGAAAAGGCTTATATAAAGCTTTTGAAGACCAATGGTATATCAAGTGGCGGTAGTTTGGAAAGTTTAAAGGCCAGTGGGGAGATTAAAAAGATAGCGCAAAGTGTTATTGATGGGAATTCTCATTTTTATATTATTCTTGAGGGGGATGACAGGATTTTTGATGTTTCAGTGGTGGATTTCATTGAAGTTGTAGGGTATGATGTTGGTGATAGGATTTCTCTTGAATATGAGGAAGGGGATTCGATTTGTACTGTAACGGAATTGAAATAGTATAATTTGTTGGCTGCCAGGACGCCGCTGTGTACGAGGAGAGGTGCATATGACAGAAAAGTATCCGAAGAAAAGCCATAAAACTTGACAAAAAGCGTTCGTATCGTTAGAATGTTGGTTAGAGATTTTAGAGCCCTTGGCCCTTTTAATAGCGGCTTAGGGCTCTTGAAAATAGGACTGGTTGTCAGTCAGATGATTTTAGGAGGAAAAAACAATGTCAATACCTTATAATCATAGGGCAATTGAGAAAAAATGGCGTGAGGCATGGAAAGAAAATCCTGTCAATGTAAACGATGGGAAAAAACCGAAATATTACTGTCTGGATATGTTCCCGTATCCATCGGGCAACGGTCTTCATGTTGGTCATTGGAGAGGTTATGTGATCTCCGATGTATGGAGCCGTTATAAAATGCTGCAGGGTTATTATCTGATTCATCCCATGGGTTGGGATGCTTTTGGTTTGCCGGCGGAAAACTATGCGATTCAGATGGGCGTTCATCCAGCTAAATCTACTGCCGAGAATGTTGCTAAAATTAAAGAACAGATTAACGATATTTCAGCTGTCTATGACTGGGATATGGAATTAAATACAACCGATCCGGAATTCTACAAGTGGACTCAGTGGATATTTGTCAAGATGTTCAAAGCTGGTCTGGCATATGAAAAAGAATTTCCGATAAACTGGTGTCCGTCCTGTAAGACCGGGCTGGCTAATGAAGAAGTGGTCAATGGCACCTGCGAACGCTGCGGCGAAGAAGTAACCAAGAAGAATCTCCGTCAGTGGATGCTGAAGATCACGGCATATGCAGAGCGCCTGCTGGCTGACCTGGATAAACTGGATTGGCCGGAGAAGGTAAAGAAAATGCAGTCCGAATGGATTGGTAAAAGCCATGGTGCAGAAGTTGATTTTGCCATAGACGGCCAAGAGGAGACGATTAAAGTTTATACTACCCGTCCGGATACTTTATTTGGTGCAACCTTTATGGTACTGGCACCGGAACATGAGATGGCAGCGAGACTGGCTACTGTGGAGACGAAGGCTTTAGTAGAAGATTACATCTTTAAATCTTCCATGAAATCTTCTGTAGACCGTCTGCAGGATAAGGAGAAAACCGGTGTATTTACCGGCAGCTATGCGATTAATCCGGTTAATGGTGCGAAGGTACCAATCTGGTTGTCCGATTATGTGTTGGTGGATTATGGGACCGGTGCAATTATGTGTGTTCCGGCTCATGATGATCGTGACTTTGAATTTGCTGTCAAATTCAATATTCCGATTGTCCAGGTAATAGCACGGGATGGTAAAGAAATTGAGAATCAGAGCGAAGCTTATACAGAGCTGGGGATCATGATCAATTCCGGTGAATTTAATGGAATGAGATCAGAAGATGCTAAAAGAGACCTGCCGGAATTACTTGCAGGTCGTGGAATCGGTAAAGTTACTACGAATTATAAATTACGTGACTGGGTATTCTCCAGGCAGCGTTACTGGGGTGAGCCAATCCCAATTATTCATTGCCCGGATTGCGGCAATGTTCCGGTGCCGGAAGAAGAACTTCCGCTGACATTGCCAGAGGTGGAAAGCTATCAGCCGACCGGGACCGGTGAGTCACCGCTGGCAGCGATTGATGAGTGGGTCAACACCACCTGTCCGGTTTGTGGAAAGCCGGCAAAGAGAGAGACCAATACCATGCCCCAGTGGGCAGGTTCATCCTGGTATTTCCTGCGTTATGTAGATAATAAGAATACTAAAGATTTGGTGTCGAAAGAAAAGGCCGAGAAGCTTCTGCCGGTGGATATGTACATCGGTGGGGTAGAACATGCCGTACTGCATCTGCTGTATTCTCGTTTTTATACGAAGTTCCTGAATGACATTGGGGTTGTCGACTTTGACGAACCGTTTACGAAGCTGTTTAATCAGGGTATGATCACTGGTAAGAATGGGATTAAAATGAGTAAATCAAAAGGAAATGTAGTTTCTCCTGATGATCTGGTAAGAGATTATGGATGTGATTCCCTGCGTATGTACGAACTGTTCGTGGGTCCGCCGGAATTAGATGCAGAATGGGATGACCGTGGAATCGATGGCGTATCCCGATTCTTAAAGCGTTTCTGGAACCTGGTCACAGGGAGCATCGGGAAAGATGTAAAAGTTTCCAAAGAAATGCTGAAACTGCGTAATAAGATGGTCTATGATATTACCAACCGTTTGGATACCTTCAGTTTGAACACCGTTATTTCCGGTTTTATGGAATATAATAACAAGTTTATTGAGTTGGCGAAAAGAGAAGGCGGTATTGACCTTGAAACTTTGGAAAGTGCAATTATTCTGCTCGCTCCATTTGCGCCTCATATCAGTGAAGAACTTTGGGAGATGATGGGACACACCACTTCGGTATTCGATAATCAGTGGCCGGTATATGATGAAGCGGCTATGAAAGATGATGAAATTGAAATTGCCGTACAGGTTAATGGTAAAACCAAAGGTGTGGTCAGCATTTTGGCTGATGCATCAAAAGAAGATGCTATTGCCGCAGGAAAAGAATTGATTGCTGATAAATTGACTGGTACGATTGTTAAAGAAATTTATGTGCCGGGAAGAATCGTGAATATTGTGCAGAAATAACTGCGATAAAATAGACCCAAAGAGGCCGCGGATAACCGCGGCCATCTTCTTTTCAGGTTACTATTCAGCCTTCGGCTGAACGGTGTTTTTTTATACGAAGATTACTTTATTTGCTTTGCTTTTCGTTTCTGATTAACCCTGCTTCCAATCTGTTCTATTTTTTCCACTAAAGCATTCATGAATCTAAGCAGTGGTTCGGTAGCTATTGCAAAGACTGCCAGCAACATTGCACACCGCGTGGATATCATTGAAATTGCAAATAATTTATTTACAAAAAAGATACATATCAATAGTCCCAGGGTTACGCCGATAAAGATTGTCCAGCGAAGCTTATTCATTGGTTTACTGATCTTAAATAAAATCATCAATCCCACAATTGCCAGCAGTAAAGTAGCCGCAACGGAAATATCCGTAGAGTCCACGTTGAACACCCGTCCGAAGATAACTAAGGCACATACGATAATAAAGTCTGTAATCCCTGCCGGAAGTGCTTTTAAAAGTACATTGGTTAAAAAGTGTCCTTTAATGATGTTTTTATTCGGTTCCAGAGCCAGGAAAAATGCGGGGATACCGATGGTAAACATACTAATTAAAGAAACCTGTGATGGCTCCAATGGATAAGGAATCATAAATGCGATTGAGAACATTGATGTTAAAAATGAAAAGATATTCTTAACCAGGAATAAGCTGGCAGACCGTTGAATGTTATTAACCACGCGGCGTCCTTCTAATACAACCGAAGGCATACAAGCGAAGTTGGAATCTAAAAGCACCAGCTGAGAAGCCTGTGCGGCAGCGTCACTGCCGGAAGCCATGGCGATACTGCAGTCAGCATCCTTTAATGCCAGGACATCGTTAACGCCGTCCCCGGTCATGGCAACAGTCTTTCCTTGTTCTTTTAAAGCCTGGACAAACTGTCGTTTTTGATTAGGCGTAACGCGGCCGAAAACGGTATATTTCTGCATTGCTTCAGCGACCTCCTGTGGGGTCTGAAGCGTGGAAGCATCAATGTAATTTTCAGCGTTCTCAATTCCCGCTTCGCCGGCTACCTTTGAAACCGTAATTGGATTATCACCCGATATTACTTTTATCTCAACGCCTTGCTCAGCAAAGTAGCGGAAGGTTTCCTTTGCTTCTTTTCGGATCGGATTGGCTAAAAGAATCAGGCCTAATGGTTTTACTTGTTCTGTAAGCGCTTTTCCGGTGATCTCACCATCGTAGCGTCCGAATACAAGAACGCGGCTGCCGGTTGCACTGTAGGATTCGATTTTTTCCTTGTATTCTTCATAATGTTCACGCAGTACAAATTCCGGAGCACCTAAGACGTAAGCGCCATCCGTAAAGGTTGCACTGCTGTATTTATAAGCAGAAGAAAAGGATGTGATCGATGTTGCCAGGTTACCATTTGAGTTGGTAAAATGTTTTTTTAGTGCTTCCATAGTGATGTTATCACTTGGCATTGCATAGACAAAATCGCCCACGGTTTCTTCGGTAACAGTATCATCCAGCGGAACAAAACCGCTGACTTCCATGGTATTCTCGGTAATAGTACCAGTTTTATCAACGCAAAGGACATTAACACGTGCCAGGGTTTCGATACATTTCATGTCATGGACCAAGACCTTCTGGCTGGCCAGACGCATAACGCTTACCACCAGAGCCACACTGGCAAGGAGATATAGTCCTTCCGGTATCATGCCGATAACCGCTGCGACCATTGCAGTGATACTGTCACGTAAAGTATCTCCGGCAAAGACCAACTGCTGAACTACCAGGACAATTCCAATCGGGATGATAATAACACCAACAGCCAGTACCAGGCGGTTCAGGGAACGAATCATTTCGGACTGTTCACCATCCTTTGCGGCTTTTGCTTCCAGCGTCAATTTAGAAATGTAGGATTCAGCCCCAACCTTATCCAATTGTGCAATACATTGTCCAGACACGATAAAGCTTCCGGACATCAGTGGGTCGCCTTCTTTTTTGGTGATTTCGTCTGCCTCACCGGTAAGCAGTGATTCGTTAACCTGAACTTCTCCGGATAAAACGAAAGCATCGGCAGGAATTTGATTCCCTGCTTTGAATAGTACAATATCATCCAGCACCAGGTCATCGGCGGGAATTGTGGAAGTTTCCCCATCACGGATGACAGTAGCTTTTGGTGCATTTAATACACTAAGTTTATCCAGCGTCTTTTTTGAACGGACTTCCTGAATGATACCGATGCAGGTATTACAGATGATAACCGGTAAAAAGGTCAGATCCCGAAAAGAACCAACCAGTATTAACAGCACCGCGATCACTGCGAAAATTAAGTTGAAATATGTTAAGACGTTGGACAGGATAATTTCCTTCACAGTTTTTGAAGGGGGCTCAACCGGCATATTGCTGTAGCCCGTCCGAACTCTTGATTCTACCTGTTCAGCAGTAAGACCTGCTGTTTTATCAGGCTGATAGCGCACCAGTTTTTCCTGGCGGATCTGTTTGATTTCTTCTACATCAATTGCTTTTTTTCTCATAGTCTTGTTAGTTTGCCTCCTCTTGTTTTATTGCGCTGATATCTGGTTCAATTAAGAGGGAGTAATTGGTATAATAAATTACGAATCCCGGTTTTGCTCCGCCTGGCTTTTTAATATTTTTCCGCTGGGTATAATCGATTTCGACTTTAGGGGCCGGACGTCCTTTCGAATAGTAAGCAGCCAGCCGCCCGGCTTCTTCAAAAGTCTTATCAGGCAGTTCTTCTCCATTGCTCTTGACAATGACGTGGGAGCCCGGAAGCCCTTTGGCGTGAAACCACCAGTCATTGCCGGTCGCTATTTTAAAAGTGATTTCTTCATTTTGATAGTTATTTTTCCCAACATACATGTGATAGCCATCACTGGATATATAATGCAGTGGCTGGGGATTTATGCGCACTTTTTTATTGCCGGTGGATTTTTTACGGATATAGCCGGCCTCCGTCAGCTCGTCTTTTATCTGCGCCAGGTCTGCTTCCGAAAGAGCCAGTTCAAGGGCAGTATTAATAGAGTCCAGATGTTCGATTTCGGCTTTTGTTTCCCGGAGCAAGGAATCCAGGGCATCCGCTGTCCGCTTCAGTTTATTATAACGGTCAAAGTATTTTTTGGCGTTTTCCGACGGTGTCAGCTGGGTGTCCAGCGGAATCTGCACAGTCTCATTGTTATAATAGTTCAGTGCTTCAAAAGACTTACAGCCCGGTTCCAGATTATAGCCATAGGTGTTGATCAGTTCGCCGTAAATTCGGTATTTGTCTTTCTTTTGGGTGTCTTTCATCTGCTTTTGCTGTAACTGGTATTTCTTAATATTGCGCTCCAGCGCAGTAGCCACGATCCGACGCAGATCCGCTGATTTTTGACGGATACGGGTAATTACATTTTTGGCAGCATAATATGTTTCCAGTACATCCGAAATGGTGTCATATGTAACAACCTGCAAATCTTGATACATCGTCAGGGGGATTCCTGAAAAGTCTAATGGCTCCGTTCCCTTGTATACGATATTAGGCTTAAATTGTTCCAGCCGGATATCTTCCATTAAGCGAAGGAAGGTATGATAGAAATGGCTTTTTGCCGTATCAGTCAATGCCTCAGTGGCAATACCGCCGTCAATGGAAGCCCGGTAACATATTTCTTCAGCGATCAGTGGACTGATACCGGTAACCGAAGTATACAGTGCTTTTGCTGCTGCAAGTGGTTTGGTAAGTATCTGTTCACAAAATAATTTTTCACTAAGCGCAAAGGGGTTGTGTTTATCTTGCGTCTGAGGTATGAAATAGTTTCGTCCGGGAAGTACCTCCCGCACGGAACTCATGTTCAAAGAGACATGCTTAATGCTGTCAATGATCATATTCTCATCTGAACAGAAGATGATATTACTGTGTTTGCCCATGATTTCTATGATCAGATATTTGCGGCAAAGGTCGCCTAACTCATTGAGATGTTCGATTTCTATACGAATAATGCGTTCCAGGGATGGCTGGGAAATAGATAGGATTTTTCCGTTGCCGATATGCTTACGAAGCAGCATACAAAAGTTTGGCGCAGTCATCGGACTGGGGCGGTTATGCTGAGTCAGATAAATCAGCGGGAGTGACGCGCCGGCGGAGATAAACAAGCGGTATTGTGCTTTTGCGTTCTTTATCGTAAGCAGTAATTCATCCTTTTCCGGCTGGGCGATTTTACTGATGCGGCCGCCGGTGATCGTTTTATTTAATTCGGATACAATATTTGCAATTGTGATTCCGTCAAATGCCATAGTTGGTCTCCTTTATATAATGTAATTAACTGTAATTTGTTACAGTTCAGGGATGCAATTCAGAATGATATGTGCAGGTGATTGGGGGGGAGTATTTGGCAGACGGACGCGGTCAAAGGGCATGGGATTACTTCCGTAAACGCGGCAACGCTCTGGCGGACTAACTGCTAACTACGACTAAAGCGCTCAGGAAAGCCTTCGCGCTTAAGTCTCCGTAAGCAGTGGATTCCGCCGCCGCTAAAACCGCCGC
>Ga0153940_1000835_pt1 | contig 14620 bp, 13 predicted proteins | sample TSNJ024MetaG_FD_104736 | JGI IMG/M metagenome (GOLD analysis project Ga0153940, IMG submission 104736) | Attine ant fungus gardens microbial communities from New Jersey, USA - TSNJ024 MetaG | ecosystem: Host-associated > Fungi > Mycelium > Unclassified | place: USA: New Jersey, Brendan T. Byrne...
GACAGGGTGAGTTTTGACGTAGGGGATGATGCCATCTGTATGAAAGCCGGGAAAAATGCAGAGGCCAGAAAAATAGACGGTCCTACGGAAAAAATCTATATTCATGATTGTACGGTATACAGGGGACACGGTGGCTTCGTGGTAGGAAGCGAAATGTCAAGGGGCGTCCGCCATATTTTGGTAGAGCGATGCACATTTATTGGTACTGATATTGGCATTCGTTTTAAGACGGCTGTTGGCCGGGGAGGTGTGGTGGAGGATATTACCATACGGGATATCGATATGGTGCGTATCCCTGGGGAAGCCATTCTTTTTACAATGGGTTATGTTTTCAAGACGGTGAAAAATGGTGGTTTGTGTGAGGAAGAGGCGGGGGAGGTCGAAGGTGGTTTGCCGGAGTTTAAAAATATATCAATATCACGGATATTTGGACGGGATATAGGGTGGGGGATTAGGATTGATGGATTGGCGGAGATGCCGGTACATGATATTTGTATTAGTGATGTTTATTTAGATGCGAAGAATGGGGTGGAGACGGTTAATGGGGATAATGTGTTTTTGGAGAATGTGGATGTTCAGGTGGGGAGGAAGGGGAATAAATAAAGGGCAGATTTGCTGATGATATGGCCGACCGGTTCACCCGTTTTATGAATCCACTTACGGAGCGCACGAGCCGGCCGTCCATCGTGCGGGACGGAACGGCTTATGCTGTGCGGCGAGGTATTGACCCAAGAGAAGGTATTGGCGGAAATGAGCATGCGCGGGGGGCTGTATTACATCGGATAAAGGGGAGGAGCGACTGCAAATTTCCCGTACCTTTTTAGAGCAATGGAAAGGGCACCCGCTGGTGAATTCTTCGGTATGCTGCCATGCCCCATATATGGTCACGGATGAAGATATGAAGGCTTGCCACCGGCTGGCCAGAGAATATGATGTGCTGATGTAGATGCACTTGTCGGAGATGGTTTATGAGATACGGGAGAGTATTGAAAAGTATGGTATGAGTCCGGTTGCTCATTTGGATCAGTTGGGGATTCTGGATAATAGATTTCTTGCTACGCATGCCAATCTGGCGACGGATGCAGACCTGGATATTTTTGCGGCCAGGGGAGTATCGGTATCTCATGATCCCGGGGCCAATAAGAAGGCGGCAAAGGATATCTCGCCAGTTATGGATATGCAGGTGTGTTGATTTACACTAAATTCTGCCCCAGTTTTAGCGCTTAAAACTGGGGCAGAATTTACTTTAAATCAACAAGGTGAGAGAATCATCGTCGGGTTGGGAACTGATGGGGCGATGAGTAATAATGCTATGGTAGATGCTAAATTGATTAAAGCATTATATCCATCTACGACACCATGATATTATGAAATATATTCCGTATTGGGCCTAAATTTAACTTTCACTAACTTTCATTTTTAAGATAGTAGATAATGATTGGTGAAAAGAAAATTAGGTGTATACACAAAGGCAGATACAATAAAAGCTTGATTTTAAAGACTTTTGGGCATTGAAAAGTATAGAAATGACTATATGGGTATAAGAATTTTCTTGAGGGCATTAGGTTTGGCAATATAATTTAACTTTCAGATTCTCTCTGTAAATGTTCAGCAATATCTGGATTGTATGATGGGTTAATAATAGCATTATTTATATTTTGCTTTTCAAAGGTATGTGTCAAATTATAAAGATTGACACAAAGTTCATTTGGAATAATAATTGCAAGATAATGAAAATAATCATAACGTAACATAATTAGTGCATCATCAAGATATGCAAGATTATGAAGTTTTGAAAAATACTCTTCTTGGTTTGGAATATTTAGTTGTACTTGCTTACCATTGTGACCATACTTTTTAAATGCTGTGCTGTGATAAATACGATTATTATTTATCAAGCCCGTTATTGTGGTAGTTGATCTTGAAAATAAAGTATAACCATCACGAAGTGCGCTGGTATCAGAGTCAATTGCATCCAAGTAGCTAAAATTGTTAGCAAAAATATCAACATCAATATTTTGGACACTAGTAGTATTACTGGCAAGCTCTTCAAAATAGAATAACATACCATTATTTCCAGTTATATCAATATGAGTTTGATTTACAGGAGAAATTGTATTTCCTTTCGGAACACGTCTTTTAGCTCGGACAATATTCTGATTAGACAATTTCTTTATAAATACACCTTGGAATGCATCAGCATTTAGTATAGTTGGATCAATATAAATTTGAGAGAGAAAATGTTTTATTTCATTAATAAGTTCTATATACATGTTAATCTCCATTCCGCCGCTGACGCTGGCAGCACAAATAGGTAATGAAAAAGCAAGCTGAAAAAGATGCGCGTCTTTCACCTTTCCTTTATAATTTTCTATAAGGGGAAGCTGCACTACACAGCACGTTGAGGTGGGTGTTAGATTGCTTTGGAAACCTTGTTTCCTGTTCAAAAAAACGTATGCTAATTAGTGTAACTCCCACCTTCCAAGCACAAATAAGTGGTTCTACGAGTCCGCACACTAAGAATTGTTTTAACTCTTGTTAAATGTGCGGTGAGACAGTCAATGGCGTCCCTCCTATATTTACGAGGAGGTATTACCATGAAAGTTACTTATCAAACCTGTTGAGGCGTCGATGTTCACAAAACCTTCCTCGTTGCCACAATCATCAGAACCACAGATGGGGTTGAACCATCCTACCAGAAAAAACGATTTTCCACATTCAACAGCGACATCCGCCACTTCAAGCAGTGGCTACTTGACAACAATTGTTTCGATGTCTGCATGGAATCGAGCAGGAAATACTGGGTCCCGGTTTTTAATCTTCTGGAGGATCGCGTCAACGTCACTATTGCCAACCCGAAATGGGTGAAGGCAGTCAAGGTCAACAAGGATAACGTGAAGGATTCTAAATGGATCGGAGACCTGTTCCGGCTGGGGCTGGTCCGCGGAAGCTTTATCCCCTGCAAGGAAATCCGCATCCTTCGGGAGTACACCCGTTACCGCTTTAAGCTGGTATACTGCAAAGCCAGCGAGAAGAATCGGTTCCAGAACGCATTTACCGTCTGCAACGTTGCACTGGACGCCGTTGTTGAGTTGAGGGCTACCAGATGACCTGGGATCAGAAGGAGCGGATGCTTCTGATTCGTTCCCACCTGGAGTTTGTGCAGATGGAGCTGGCAGCCATTGATGCAAAAGTGGACGACTTTGTTGCCCCCCTATGAAGAGGCCATTGCCCTGCTCTGCACGATCCCCTGTGTTCACAGGGCATCCGCTATTACCAGCATCTCTGAGATCGGTACTGATATGTCACAATTTGACTCTTCCAAACGTTTGTGCAGCTGGGCGGGAATCACTCCCGGCAGCAACGAGTCGGCGGGAAGGAAGAAGTCGGTTAGGATTACGCGTGCCGGAGTATACCTCAAACCGGCACTGGTGTACGCCTTTTCTAGCCAAGTTCTCTTTTTCTTTCAGACTAACTCATGTCAATCTGTTTAATATAATTATATCAATTAAAATTAATACTGTATATAGCAAATACATAATGATTTTATTTACAACTTTTATAACTTTTATTTACATCCTAATAAAAACAATATATAATATGGATATTAAACGGAGGAAAATAGAATATGACAGGTAAAAAAACAAGTAATTGTGGGAGACCAGCAGGGCGACGTAAAACAGCGAAAATTGAGATTACCATCGAACCGGCAGTAAAAGAAGAGTTTATGAAAATGCTACACGACGAAGGAAAAACTGCTTCTGTAGAAATTGGATCATGGATTCGTGAATATTTAAAAGATAATAAACAGAAGAGGTAGAGTAAATGCAGGTTGTATCAATTTTTAGTGGGTTAGGAGGCCTTGATAAAGGCTTTGTAGATAAAGGTTACGATATTATATGGGCAAATGATATTGATAAATACGCAGTGCAAACATATAAAGAGAACTTTGGAGAACATATTGTACTAGGAGATATAAATGAAATACCATTAAATGAAATACCGGATTGTGATGTGCTGATTGGAGGATTTCCTTGTCAGCCATTTAGTATGATGGGGCAACAAAGAGGTTTTGAAGATACCAGAGGTACTTTGTTTTTTAGAATAGCTGAGATTATAGAAGATAAGATTAAAAAGAATAGAAAACCAAAAGCAATTATTCTAGAAAATGTACGTTCTTTAAGAACGCACAACAATGGCAAAACATATAAAGAAATACGTAGGATTTTAGAGGATGAGCTTGGATATACCGTGTTCTGTGAAATATTGAATTCTGCCGATTATGGAGTGCCGCAGACACGTAATAGGACGTATATTGTTTGTTTTGCAAATGATAAAGCTGATTTTACATTTCCAGAAAAGGTGAAGCTAGATCATACATTACAGGATTTACTTCAAGAAGATGTAGATCCGAAGTATTTCTTATCGGACAGGATATTGCCTACAATATTATCAAATGGAACAGGTGGATACAAAGCTAAATCGGAGATAGATCTTAAGATTGCCAGACCTTTATGTGCAACAATGGCTAAGATGCATAGAGCGTGTCAAGATAATTACGTAACACAAATAGGTAGAGTAAGGAGATTGACACCAAGAGAGTGTGCAAGATTACAGGGCTTTGACGATAAATTTAAAATACCTGTCTCGGATTGTCAGGCATATAAGCAATTTGGAAATGCAGTTACTGTAAATGTTTCCAAAGCTGTTGCTCAAGCAGTAAAAGATACTTTACAAAATCTTGGAGAGTGGATAGACTAAATGAAACTTAAGAATGATAAAAATGAAATTATCGCATTTATTAATGCATCATTAGACTTAAATGAAGGAGAAAATTCGAAGGTATGCGTTGAGAGGATTACAAAGAATGTTGATGAAACATTCTTAAGGAAGAGAGGAGAGTATATTGCATCTGAAGTCGCAAAGGATATAGACTTATCTGATGCTTTAAAGAAATTATCGGTTATTTGCAATGAAAAAAGGAAAAAGTGTAAAGATTGTCCAGTAAATAAGTACTGCAATACTTTTATAGAACATGCAAGAAAGAGCATTAGTGACAATGCACTGAGAATGATAGACCTTTTTTGTGGAGCAGGAGGTTTATCACTTGGTTTTACCCAAGAAGGATTTGTGACAAGTCTTGCAAACGATATTCAAGACTGTTGTGTAGATACTTATGCACACAATCATCCGGAGACTCCGAGAGACCATATTATTTTGGGAGATATTAAGGATGTAGTAAGTAATCTGGAGTTACTTTTGGCTGGAAGAAAAGTGGACATTGTAGTTGGAGGCCCGCCATGTCAAGGTTTTAGTATGGCAAACAGACAGAGGCTTATTGATGATCCTAGAAATCAGTTGTATAAGAATTATGTGGAAGTGGTAAAAAAGGTACAGCCAAAATTTTTTGTAATGGAAAATGTAAAAGGAATGGTATCTGTTGCAGAACAGGTAAAAGAGGATTTTAGAAACATCGGTTATTCAGTAGAATGCCATATACTCAATGCAAAGGATTATGGAATACCTCAAAACAGGGAGCGGTTGATATACATTGGTAATCGTGTAGATGTTGATAATGAAGAAATTTTTGGAAAAATATTTGCATTAAGCAAAACAATTCCAGAAACTTTGTTAGAAGATGCATTATATGGACTTAGACCATTAGAAGCATTAAAAGTGAAAAATTCAACAGAAGTTGGTAATGAACTATCTGGCCACAATATAGAAAAAAATAAAATCATTAAGACAAATCAGTATATAAATTATATTAATCAAGAAAGAAGCATTACAGTTGTTTGTAATCATAAGGCAAGATACAACAACCGAAGAGATATAGAAATATTTGGACGCCTTTATCAAGGAGACAGATCAGATGATCCAAAGATTGCAGATATTATGCCATATGCAAGAAGAAATAATATTTTTAAAGACAAATATTTTAAACTTGAAAATAAGAAGGTATGTAAAACGATTACTGCACACATGAAATTTGATTGCAATATGTATATACATCCGACACAGGCAAGAGGTCTTACTCCAAGAGAAGCCGCAAGAGTTCAATCTTATCCAGATGATTATTATTTCAGAGGTGCCTATACAAAAACATATATGCAGATAGGAAATTCAGTGCCACCACTTTTAGGAAGAGCGATAGCGCATGTTATAAAAGAATACATGAAAGGTGGAAATAGTTAATGGAATTTACAGAAGCGTTAGAAACAATTAATCATATTATTGATGGTCTTGATGATGGAGATTATGATGGTATTATTGTAAAAAGACTAGAGGCATCAAATACTTTGGATGATGAAAGAACAACAAATCAGACTCATATTGCAATAACCGGAGAACAGATGAATATTTTTCCTTATCTTATGGCAGATGGATATTTTCAGTGTGATTATAATCATAAAGATGAGCAGTTAAAAAAGTACTTTATTACACAGATTCCACTGAGAATATATAAAAAAAATACAGATTATTTACTTGATGGACAAGTAAATAATGAATTAGTATATAATCAGAACAAATATATGACTGTTCGTGCAAGTATAGTGAGAGGCAGAAGAAAAGCTCAACCAGATCAAGTGCAGTTATCATTAACTACTGTAGATGATAAGGGATTTATTGCTTTTAGAAAAATATTGCACACAGGCGATTTCCTTGTTCTATTAAAACATAAAGAAAAGCTTGAATATGACTGTATTGGTGTGAGAGGTTCTGATACAACGGAAGGGAAGTATCATTTGGCGGACTTAAATAACAAGTTCTTCAAATTATCAACAAATACAAAGGTAGATATAAAAAATCTAATTGAAATCAAAGATATTCAAGCAGAGAACAAAGATTATTCATTACAGGAACTAGCTGATATTCTGAAGGATATGTATAGCAATGCGGATGATAAAATGCAGGTTGCTTCAATACATATTTTTGGAATTAAATATGGTAAAAATATCACTGAACATTTTTATAGAGTACCAGAGATTATTAGGGCAGCAGGACTAAATGAATCTTATGCAACTGAATTAAGTAAAGCTATTAATATTTATCGTTGCCTTTATAGTAATAAGTATGGTATTGGGATAAAACAATTAGGTGATGAGTCAGCTAATGGAGATATGGAAATCAATAATTTATCAGAACGTATAACAGGAGCATGTAACATTCTGTTATATGGAGTTCCAGGTGCTGGTAAAAGTCATGCAATTAAGACACAGTATTGTTTGGATGAAAAGTACATGGAACGAGTAGTTTTCCATCCTGATTATACGTATTCAGATTTTGTAGGACAGATTCTACCAAAAGTAATAGAAGATTCTCTTAGATACGTATTCACGCCTGGCCCGTTTACAAAAATGCTTAAGAAGGCAGAAAATGATCCTGCACATATGTATTATCTAGTGGTCGAAGAAGTAAATAGAGGAAATGCCCCTGCGATTTTTGGGGAAATATTTCAGTTACTTGATCGAAAAGAAGAAGGAGAATATCCATCAGAGGAAATTGGTGAGAGCGAGTATGGAATTTCTAATTATGATGTAGCCTTGGAGGTGTATGGTAATACGACTCATCAGGTCAGGATACCTTCGAATATGAGTATTTTGGCAACTATGAATACGGCAGATCAGAATATATATACATTGGATACCGCATTTCAGCGCAGATGGGATATGCATCATATCGAAAATAATATTCTTGCGGCAGATCATGCTTCAGAAAAGATTGATGGAACAAAAGTCAGCTGGGGAGCATTTGCAACAGTTATTAATGAAATAGTGGTTGACATTAACGTGGATATTGCAAGTTCAGAAGATAAGAGACTTGGTGCATATTTTGTTAAGAAAAAAGAACTTGCAGCAGATAAATTTCCAGAAAAGGTTCTTAAATACTTATGGGATGATGCTTTCAAAATGGAAAAAGACTCGGTTTTTAAAGCTGAATATAAATCTTTAGAAGATATAATTATTGCATATGAATCGACAGTTGGAGATAAATTGTCAACTGTTTTGAGATTGGATGTCTATAATAAAATGATCTCAAAAATGAAATTACCAGATAGAGAAAACAATATTGTTCTAGAAAAAGACTAGGTGGTAGTATAATGCAGGATTTGAATATAAGAAGTAAGTGTTCAGTGAATAATAACCGGGAAGCAGATACTTTCGTCGGAATTAAATGCGAGGATGGTAATATTTCAATTAATTTTCCATTAGGATTTGAAATTTCCCAAAATGACAAGGAATTAAGAAAGGATATTATGTTATTATTTTCTGTGTTGGCTGCAAACTCAGATAGGAAAGATTCTGAACTAATAGGACATATTAGTACATTTGATGACAATGTCTTTCCTGTTCAGGCATATTTATATGTAATTCGTGATTATTATATGAGAGGATATTATAAAGAACAAGAAGTTCAATATATTGTGTCAAAGACAGGAAAAATCAATTGGAATCGTACAATAAAAACACAGAAACCATATGTGCAGGGAACAAATGTATTTTATCTGGAATTTATGATAAAGAATAACACCGTCAATGAAAACGAATTAATTACACTTATTCATGAGTACTGCGTATACGACAGTTTTGATAAAATTGGATGGCTTTTTACAAAAGCGATGCCGGCTAAATCTAGAATAAAGTATAACTATAAGTTGTTTGTATCAGTAATTAAAAAAAAACTTGCTACAACATTTAATGATAGAAACAAAGTATTGTTTCGAAATTTACTTGCGATAATTAATTACCAGGGAGATAAGGAGAATAACCGTGATTACAAATATGGAACAAACAGATTTGAATACATCTGGGAAAGAATGATTGATAGAGTGTTTGGAATTGAAAATAAGGAAGATTATTTTCCGAAATCCGCATGGAATCTTGGCGGAGTCGATTATGATAATGCAGCTCTTAAACCAGATACAATTATGATTTTGAATGATAATGTATATATTCTGGATGCAAAGTATTATAAATATGGGGATACAGGGCGTCCTGGTGATTTGCCTGGATCAACATCAATAAATAAGCAGATTACATATGGAGAATATATTGCTGAACAACAAGAATTCAAGTTACTTCACGGAACACATATGGAGGTATATAATGTATTTCTTATGCCATTCAATTCGTTAAAGGGAAAATACAGCAATGAAATGTGGTGGATTGGAGAAGCAACCAGCAGTTGGAAAGCTAATAATAAAGAATATGAGCGCATTCAAGGAATACTTCTTGATGTTAAATATCTGATGAGTATTAATGTAAGGCAGGATGAAAGTGAGATTATGAAGTTAGCAGAAGTTATTGATAAAGCTGTCAATAAGAGGTGATGTTAAGTGGATGTTTTGACAAAAGAGCAACGGAAGAAGAATATGCAGCATATTGGAAGTAAAGACACGAAGATAGAGGTGATTCTTAGAAAAGCCCTATGGAATAGAGGCTATCGCTATCGTAAAAATTATAAGAAACTACCAGGGAGTCCAGACATTGTCCTTACCAAATATAAAATAGCAATTTTCTGTGATGGTGAGTTTTTTCATGGAAAGGATTGGGAAATTCTGAAACCTAGACTGGAGAAAAGTAATAACAGTGAATTCTGGATTAGTAAGATTTCACGTAACAGGGAACGCGATGATGAGGTAAATAAGCGCCTTTTGTTTGAGGGATGGACGGTCATCCGCTTTTGGGGAGATGATATCAAGAAACATACGGATGAATGTGTGAAGGTTATAGAAGAAACTATATTAGTAAAATAAAGATGCTGTCAGCGGGGGGGGGGGCCATGGGGTCAGGCACCGAGATAATGAGTCTGTAAGCCTTTTATGGGGGCTAAATCTGGAGTCTTCTGATCAGGGAATTAAGTGTCCTGGAATTATTCTCCTGGACATATAGTTCGATGCCGGAAGTATCAAAAGCAAGGATATTGGCGAGGGAGGAATCAATGGCCTAACAGATTGGCTCTGTGAAATCCACCATGTTCTGGAACATCAGTTCAATGTAGGGAAGAAACCTCTGCTTAAAGCGGGTGAAAAGAGGTGCATCGGGGATTTTTTCGAACCCACAGTACTCCCGCAATTCTTTACAGAGGCTAAGGAAGAGGATTTATCCGACGGTTTTACTTATCCGCATGTTTTGCAAGAGAATGGATAAATGCGAGATGCGTAGATCAAAACATGCGGATAATCAGTTTATGTAAGACCAAACTTTTTCTTAATCTCGGCCTCATGACCAATCCATTCCTGTGTCTGCTCCGGTTCCTGATTGATTCCTCGATTAACAACTTCCCGTAGCTGATCAACAGATGGTGATGCATAGTGAGTCCTTGTCGTTTCAATCTGCTGATGGCCAAGCAGAGCTGATACCTGTTCCAAAGGTGTACCATCCCTGTAAAGTGTGCTGGCCCTTGTCCGACGCAGCAGATGAGGATAAATTTGTTCAGGTATATCAGGGGCTTCTTCCCTGACCAGGTCACCGTATTTTGTCAGGATCCTCTCTACGTTTCGTTCTGACATGTGATGGATCTGTCCGTGTATTACGGTATATATCAGCGGTCTCTTTGGCTCCGAATCACCTGGGTGATAGACATTAGTGTAAGCTTGCAAATGAGCACTGGCTTTATCCGAGAGCGCAATACATCTTTCTTTACGTCCTTTCCCATGAATCAGGATTGATGATTGTTTTCCATCAATGATCAGATCGCCCAATGTGATCTGCACCAGTTCTCCAACTCTAATTGCGGAATCATAGAGAAGGATAAGATTAAACCGATCTCGATTGCCGGTCTTCGTATGCTTCGGTGAATCCAGAAATACTGACAGGTCTTTCGGTTGTATGATCGGTCGCTGGGATTTTACAACGGTGCGCATTGGTACTTTGCAGACGGAAAGAAAAACTGAAGTCAATGCAACATCTCCGTCAGAAACATATGCAAGATACGACCTGATAACTGCAAGTCTTGCGTTGACTGTTCCTCTTGCGTAGTGGAGAGATTCCTGCATATACTGCGAATACTCCAGGACCAGCTGATAGTTGCACTGCGAAAAAGCAAATATCATAGGTGGTGTATGGCGTACTGTTGTCACATAGTCATAAAACGCTGCCAAACCAATACGATATGCCTTTTTAGTATGGATACTGTAGGAAGCCTGTTTCATCAGATATACATTCAGGAAATCATTCGTCTTTGAAAAGAACAGGTCATTATAAGCAGGCGGATTTTCCTTTTTTCGACTGCGTTTACTCATAATCCGGCACCTCCGGGATAACGTTTCCTGATGTCTTGTCATTCATCCTGATAATATCATGAAGCTGCTTTGAGTTATGATAATAGTAATAGATTTCCTGCAGTCCTTTGTGACCAAGATAACGGCTCAGATAAGGCATCATTCTATTAAGATCAATGCCCCGCAGTGCCCATTCGTTAATTCGATCTGTGACAAATGAAAATCTCAGGTCATGTACGGTGGGCTTATTGTTGCAATGCCCTGCGTCAGGCGTCATGAGCCAGAATTTATTGAATACGCGATCCACCGAGGTATTGACCAGTGGTTTGGCCGGGTCTCTGCCAGGAAAGAACCAGGTGGGATGGCTCCCTAACGCGCAGCATAAATACGAGAAATACTTTTTACATAGCTCTGTCAGATCATCTGACATAAATACAGTCTGGTCTTTGTTTCCTTTGGAATTATAGATGGTTATGGCACCTGTCTCCAAACCTATACAGTCTGCCGGAATTCCACATGCTTCTGTATTTCGCAATCCGCAGCAGTAAATCATCCGGAACAGAACCCGATACTCACATGACAGACGTATATAAGCGGGTATTTGGCGGAGCGGTCGATAACTGTCTGCTGCTTTGAAGAAAGCGCTCCGCTCCTGTACAGTAAATATATGTGGAAGAATGATATCCTTGCGGGAGATACATCTTGGGAGATAAACGGTTGCACCCATTGATGCCATAAACAGCATAAGCTGACGCACAACAGTGACTCGCTTGTTATGGTTGGAAACCCCCTCTGTATCCGTCTGTTCGCACCATTTACCGAGAAAAGTTTTGGATACATTGATTGTATTGAGACCATGTATAAGACAATAGTTGTCAAAACGAAGCAGAATCAGCTCTTCTGTACGGTAATCATATCCGAGGGATCTTTTTTCTTGGATTATTCCATTAATGTATGGCGCAAGGACACTGGAAAAGGTAATAGATTTACTCATAATGAAGCCCTCCTTCCAGTAACAGGCCGTGGCTGGCCAGATCCAGACCGCAGAGCCTCATGTTTTCCTCATCAAGTGACAAATATCTGTGAACGGCAGCTGTTCCGCGGTGCCCCAGAGTTTCTGCCACTTCCTGCGGATTAGCGCCGCTTCGGAGAATGCCTGTAGCAAAAGTTTTTCTTGTGACATGAAATCCGGAACCGGCTACGTCTCTTTCCGGAAGCGCATCATGCAGTGCTCCCTGGCAGACTCCTTTTGTCAAAGGGATATAGGGCGCTTTCGTTCGAATGAAGATGTTTCTGCTGGATGTCTCCGGACGTTCATACATGATGTATCGAAATAAGGCATTGGCCACGTCAACCGGCATAGGGAGATTGACCTCATACTTCGTTTTCTTCTGTATAAAACGGATAGATGCATTATTCCAGTCGATGTCATCGATAAGCAACCCTACAATGTCGCTGCTCCGTATTCCCATGTGCAGGCCAAGCTGGAGCACAGCTTTCTTTCTCAAAGAAAGCCCGTTATCATTTTCACCAAGAGACACTTCGAGCGCTGACTGCTCATCCACAGTCAGTGTGACAACAAGCGTTTCCGTTGGTGCTGCAACACCTGGCAAAGCAATAAACAGGAACGGATTAGACAGTAATTTCCTGTCTCCCAGATAGATGAGAAATTTCCTGATCATGGCGTTGTAAGCATTTTTACCGGCTGGCGTTGCGTGTGGATCTTCAACGTTAAACTGTTTGATACCTGCACTGGTTACTTTTGAAAAAGCAGTGATTCCTTGCTTGTCCAGGAAAAAGCAAAAACGGCAGATGCTGCTCCGATACATGCTCAGAGTCGATAATTCCCATCCCTCGGCCTGCTTCATGTCCATGAATTCGGCTACGGTTGTCTTGCACCACATGGGAAGTTTGTCAAAATCTGTCTTCTTATAATAGAAGCTTTTTCCAAGGTCATGCGGAATATTCCTGTACTGCTGTTCGAGCAGTGACAGTATGCAGCGGCAACTTTTATACTCCGATGAAGACAATGCATGCTTTATGGAAGAGAGCCAAAGAGCCGCAACCTCAGGGCTGTAAGACAACCTGTTCATGTCCATAAACAGATAGAAAAGATCGGTATACCGGATGAGCGTTCTTATCCGCCCCACAGAATAGCCTGCATCCACATGCTCTGCGCAGAGATCTTTCTGGATTAGTAAAAAATCATCGAGACTTAAGTAATCATTTTCCTCTGTTTGTGAGTGCCTTAATTCTTCAATCTCACTGGAATCAGCATTATTCCAATAATATCCCTTTCTCATGGCAATGCCCTTAACAAAAAGGGTGTAACCATAGGTGACTTTTCCCCGAAGATAAAGGAACTGAAGAAGTCCATTCAGAACGGTGTGGAAATTTGTGCGGGCATAATACGTTTTTTCTGCATGCTTATTGCAAATAGATAGCAGATCGTCATAAGAAATATCAGTAATACTCATTCGCACCCGCCTTTGAGCCAGAGTCAGTATATTAACTATATGGCGGCGGTGATTTTCAACTGTGAATGGTGACAGGCTGGCAATGCTCCTACAGTAACTTTCCAAAACGGCCTTATGTTCTGAACACAGCTGGTTTTCATTATTATTACAATAAATGCTGCCCCTGATCTTGCCGGTTAAGTAAAGATCATTCAACTTATGCATTGCTGCGTTGTACAACTTATAGGTCGTATCATCGATATTCCCCTTGACCGACAATAGCCATTCTTCTGAAGCATTGGCAGAACATTCCAGCCCGTTCTGCTCAAGATAGGTACCAAACATTTCATAACATCTTTGGTAACAGAGCTTTGTTTTGGAAGAACGGCGCAGGTCATCAAGAGAATCCTGCACAGTGTGTACATTCTTTATGTACGTAGTTTCATCCATGGGAAGTACCTCCTACTTATTTGATACCCCCATTATGAACCAAATCGCATTATCCGAATATTCAATTTTAAAATTCTGGTGTTTATGCGGTCTTTTGCAAAACATGCGGATAAGTAAAACCGTCGGATAAGATGGGTCCTTTACTTTCTGGATCTGCTTTATTACAGACCCAGAGCTTCAGTCCCTGTTCGGTGCAGAAGTCTTCGAATACACGGGTTTTAATGACCTCGCCGTAAGTCTCGCTGACAACGAAGGCGGCATCCTGGTCAATGACAAGTACGCTGGGGCGACCACTAAGGCGGCAGAAACTGCGATATATGGCCTGGCAGGCCTCCACAGCATTATACTTATGGTCTTGCGCATAAACGCACAGGAAACGGCTGTAGCGCAGCAATAGGCAGATGAAGTGTATGCTGCTCCTGGCGTCCAGCGTCAGTTCGCCGAAGTCGATGAGCATCTGCTCTCCGGGCGGAGTGTCAAAGACATAATC
>Ga0153940_1000836_pt1 | contig 14613 bp, 12 predicted proteins | sample TSNJ024MetaG_FD_104736 | JGI IMG/M metagenome (GOLD analysis project Ga0153940, IMG submission 104736) | Attine ant fungus gardens microbial communities from New Jersey, USA - TSNJ024 MetaG | ecosystem: Host-associated > Fungi > Mycelium > Unclassified | place: USA: New Jersey, Brendan T. Byrne...
GACAGTGAAGGGAACGGCACTCCCTTTTGCAATAGCATACAGAGCATATGCCGTGAATTACAAAGTATATGTTTTCAGCAGAAAGAACCAACTAAAAGAAGGATATTCTACAAGAGATATGGCTAAAGACCAAGCCAAAGCTATGAATGTGCTTGGTATCTCCAAAGCGGATATTATGGGCGTATCTCAAGGCGGAATGATTGCACAATATCTTGCGATTGATTACCCGAACTTGGTCAATAAACTTGTTTTAGCTGTTACTCTGTCAAACCAAAATGAAACAGTACAAAAACTCGTCGACAGTTGGATAGAAATGGCGAAGCACGGAGATTACAAGAGCTTGATAACTGATACAGCCGAAAAATCCTATTCAAAGCAGTATCTGAAAAAACATCGTTTCCTCTATCCGCTATTGGGCAGAGTGGGAAAACCTAAAGATTTCAGCAGATTTCTCATACAAGCCAACTCCTGTATTCATCATAATGCCTATTATGAATTGGATAAGATAGAATGTCCAACTCTAATTGTAGGAGGTGATAGCGACAAGATTGTAGGGTCAAATTCTTCTGTTGAAATAACAGAAAGAATTAGAAGCAGCGAATTATTTATATATAAGGGTCTTGGACATGCAGCCTATGAAGAAGCTAAGGATTTTAATGTTCGAGTTCTGAATTTTTTGACGAGGTAAAAAGATGGTAAAAGCAGAATGGATACGCTGCCCTGTCCGTGCTCGAATTATTTAAGCAATAACCCGCTAGCCTTTTCGCAGACTTCATAAATTTCATCATATTTCCCATCAATCAATGGCTCTACTTTTTGACTTCTCTTTAGGCTCATCGCTTTATAAACAAAATACGGAAGAATCCAACCGACGATACCGGGCAAACCAAAGATAATGCACAGCAGTATATTCGGCGATTGGGCAGTAACGGCAAACACAGAACCGGCCAAAAAAGCACAGCCGATCAGTCCGATAATAAGAGCAGCTATCATGGCATTGGTCGTTTTGGATTTTTCCAGAGCCACAATCTCTTTGGCACAGGCGTCAAACTGACGCTGCAAACGAGTCAGCTCCGCTTTATTTAATATCTTCCGGTCACGCTTGAATTTTAAGGAGCTGGAACTCAACCCGGTAACCACGCCATACTTTTCCTCCAGTTTCCAGCCGAAATTCTGGTATCCGTCAGCATAAACCGATTCCATATTGCGGTCAACTGTGATGTCTTTATATTCGTAACCAACAAAATCTCTTGATTTGCTTATTTCGTTCATTTCTGTCTCTCCTTTGTTATCGATATCATAGCTTTTATCCCTCACTATATTACACCTCCTTTTTGTTTAAGAAATGTTTGAGAAATGTTGCCGAAATATTAAATTTGATTTTCGCTGAAATCAAACATTCAACTGTACAGTAAAAATAGAGCCTTTTCCAACTTGGCTTTCCACCGTGAGTGTGCCGCCGGCTTTTTCAATAACACGGTATGCAAGGGCCAATCCCAAGCCGTTTCCCTCCTGGGAATGAGAGGTGTCTCCCTGATAAAACTTATCAAAAATATGCTTAATGGTTTCATCATTTATCCCGCACCCGGAGTCCGATACCGAAACTGTGATGGTATTTGTATCGGATGTTTGATTTATTACGATCTTACCGCCCTGTTCGGTAAATTTGACGGCATTGGACAGCAGGTTGTTCCATACAATCTCCATCATGCTTTCATCAGCCGTGATAACCGCCCGATCCTCGATATCTACCTCAATTTCGATATCTTTCTTTTCCCACAATGGCTCAAACTGTAATATGCAGTCCGCCAACTGGCGGCAGAGATCATAAGGCTTGGCAGTGGATCCAATTGCCTGGCTATCGAGCTTGGTCAGCCTGAGAATATTGGTAATCAAAGTAGAAAGCCGGTCTGTGGCTTCAATAATAGTATCCTTGTATTCCTCCTGGGTTTCGGCGGAGAGATCTCCCCTTTTTAATAAGGTCGTATAATTTTTAAGGACTGCAAGAGGTGTTTTTAATTCATGCGAAACATTGGCCACAAAATCGTTTTTTAAGGTTTCTATGCTGCCAAGCTCAGCCACCATTTTATTGAAATCCAAAAACATGACGTCAATATAATCATGCTTGTCGGCTGTATGCATAGGTTCAACATAGATTGAAAAATCACCCTCAGCTACCTTTTTTGTCGCCTCACTAAGCTTTCGCATAGGCCTGTCATAACCCTCTCTTATCTGCCAAGCCGTTATGGATATAAATATAGCCGCAACTATCGCCCAATAGATCAAAACGATTGCCACTTGAATAAATTTATTTATGGATAGAAAGCCGGGAAAAACAATGATTCCAACTTGTAACCCGACAAGCAGCAACATCACGGCATAAGTAATAACTGTTTGCTTCCAGCTAATTGCCTTTTTTCTAACACGATCGTCCTTTTCCACCGTCATTCTTTTTATCATAATAAAACCGCCTTATATCCCAATCCACGCACTGTTGTGATTGTAAAGCCGTCGCATTCAGAGAATTTATCGCGGAGCTTTGTAATGTACACATCCACAGCGCGAAGGCTGGTATCACTCTCCAATCCCCAAAACTCGTCCATCAGCTGAGAACGAGAGAAGGTCTTTTTAGGATAAGAGAGGAGCTTGAACAGGATATTGAACTCCCTCAAGGTCATGGGGACTTCTTCGCCATTGATCGCTGCCGTCATTGCTTCTGCGTCCAATGTCAAATTCCCGGCAGTCAGGGCTTTGCTTTCCATGATATTGGCTCTGCGCAGCAACGCTTCAATGCGCAGAACCAACTCATCCATGTCGATGGGCTTGACCATATAATCGTCAATACCGGCATGAAAACCTTTCTGTTTGGATGTAATGTCATCACGGGCTGTCATAAACAGAATCGGGATAGTTTTGTTAATGTCGCGCACTGATTCGGCAAATTCATAGCCGTCGATATCCGGCATCATAATGTCCGAGATGATCAGGTCAAAGATGGCATTGTGCATGGTGTCGTATGCGTCACGGACATTAAGGCAGCCCTTTGCAGTATATCCACGATCATTCAGATAGGTACATACAATCTGGTTTAACTTCGCGTCATCTTCCACAACAAGAATATTAATCACTATAATTCCCTCCATCAATCGGTAGTTTTTTTTAGTATAACATACAAATGTTTGAGAAATGTTAAAGTTGGGAGCCGAATTCAAATATTTTTATAACGCGTAAATGTTTTAAGATTCTCAAGTCTTCAAAGCAGACTCGTAGGGCTGCCTCATTAAGAAAAACTCCTTAACAAGACAGCCCCTTTATAAAACTTTTTCAATATCCTATTTTAGAAGTTCCAGACGTCCAGGATCATTTGCAAATGCTTCCTTGGCATTATCTTTCGTAATAACAATCGGAGGCAGTTCATAAACGCCAACATCTTTCTTGCCGTTGTCTACTGTGGTATCTGGTTCAGGCATCCCATTTCCCTCTTGAAGAGACTTGATTATTTCGATTGTTTTGCCTACCAGAACATCAGTCGGTTTTGCTACTGTTGAATACTGTTTGCCTGCCCAAATCCATTCAATGGATTCATTCTCGGCGTCAAGACCTGACACAACCGGGATTTCTTGACCTGCTTGTTCAGACGCTGTAATAATAGCGCGGGCAATACCATCGTTAGGTGACAAAACACCGTGAATTTCCTTATCTGAGTAGAAACCTGACAAAAGAGAATCCATACGTGCCTGTGCTTTGGAATTATCCCAATCAGCAGTAGCACACTGAGTAAAATCTTTTTGGTCCGATACGACTACAAGTGTACCATCGTCAATTTTCGGTTGAAGTACAGACATCGCTCCGGTGAAGAAGTTTGGAGCATTAGGGTCAGCCGGACCGCCGCCGAACAACTCAATGTTGTAAGGACCTTCGCCTTTTTCTTTTGCTAATCCGTCAAGAAGCGCTTGTCCTTGCAATTCGCCAGTCTTGATACTGCCAAATTGTACAATTCCTTCAACACCCGTAGTATTTTCCAAAAGACGGTCATAACCAATGACTGTAATACCTGCTGCTTCCGCTTCTTCTAAAACCGTTCCCAGCTGTGAACCATCAACAGGACCTACTACAATAACTTTTGCTCCATTTTGAATCATTGACTCAATCTGCTGCTGCTGTTGGGGAACCTTGTTGTCAGCAGCCTGGACAATCGCCTTGAAACCTGCTGCCTCAAGCTCAGTCTTAAACATTTCATCAGCCTCTTTCCAGTTCTGAGTGCCAAGCCACGGCAATGAAACACCAATAGTTGCACCTTCTTCAAAACCTTCCGCTGTCACTTCTTCAGCCGGTGACTCTTCGGTGCTTGATTCTTCGGTGGTTGATTCTTCGGCAGCAGCTTCTGTGGCCGGTTCCTCTCCCGATGCCGTCTCAGCAGCTTCACGTCCGCTGCCACAGCCTGTCAGAGCCATTGAAACAACCATTGTTGCCGTAATAAGTAGTGATAAGCTTTTCTTTCTCATATTAACCTCCTTGTTTTAAGTCTATTGACTATATAAGGCCTAACCACACAGTTTATTTAGTATTTTACTGTTGGCAGGATTGCCTTTCCTTTGTTCGCTTTCCTTTCCGGAAAACAGCACTCCTATCATGAGCGACGATTAGATTTCTTGTTATAAACATCGAAAGCAACTGCTGCAAGCAGTACAAGTCCTTTAATGACCTGGGTACGGTCAGCTCCAACACCCATGAGCATAAGTCCTGAGTTCAGGACAGCCATAACCATTCCACCAACCATCGTAGCAAGAACAGTACCGATACCTCCTGAAACAGCTGCACCTCCGATGAATACCGATGCAATAGCATCCAATTCCCAGCCGGTACCGTCCGAAGGGCCGGCAGCTGTTGAACGACCCACAAACATAACTCCTGCTAATGCTGCGAGAAAAGACATATTAAGCATCGTTAGAAAATATGTTTTCTGCACATTTACCCCTGAAAGAGCTGCAGCACTTTTATTTCCACCGACAGCATATATATGACGGCCAAACTGAGTGCGCTGTGTAATTGTGTGGTAAATTATAACTAAAATAACCAAGATCAAACCTGGCACCGGGAATGATGTACCGGGGCGCCCCGAGCCAAAAATCCATGTAAGGTAAGCAATAATAGCACTAACCAGAATAATCCGAACCACGACAGGCCAAAGTACCTCTTTTGTTCCTGTCAAATTGGCGGAACGCGTACGCCGACGCATCTGCGAATAAGCAAAAACAACAATTGCAATGATTCCAAGCAAAAGCGTTGAATTGTTCATCCCCGTAAACGCAGGTCCCCACTCCGGTAAGTATCCGGCTCCAAACCATTTAAGTTCCGAAGGTGCCGGTACTGAGATGGATTTTGATATCCATATGACCCCGCCGCGGAAAATCATCATTCCGCCTAATGTTGTAATAAAGCCGGGAATACCTAGTTTAGATAACCAAAAACCTTGCCATGCTCCCGCCAGAACTCCAATTAAAAGGCTTATGATCACCGCAAGCCACCATGGGAAGTTTAAGTCCCTTGCAACCAGCGCCATAACCATGCCCGAAAATCCAGCAACGGATCCAACTGACAAGTCAATCTGACCGATAACAATTACCATCAGCATTCCTATTGCAAGTACAAGCACATATGCATTGCCCGACAATAAGTTCTGAAAATTAGATGAAGTAACCATCCTTCCGCCAGATGCAATATTAAAGATGATAATAAGCGCTACCAGAGCGATCACCATTGTAAACTGGCGAAGCTCACCGCCTAATACTTGCTTTACATGTTTCATGAGACATTACCGTCCTTTCCTGATTCAGATTCCGCCGCAGATGTGTCTGTCATCATTCTCATCAGTTTTTCCTGATCGGCTTCATGACGATCCAGTTCGCCTGTTATACTTCCTTCAAAAATTGTATATATCCGATCAGCCATTCCGAGAACTTCCGGCAATTCAGAAGATACAATTATAACCGCTTTCCCTTGGTCTGCAAGTTCATGGATCAGTTTATAAATCTCATACTTTGCACCAACGTCGATGCCACGCGTAGGTTCATCCAGAATCAAAACTTCCGGATTTGCAAACATCCACTTGCCCAGAACAACCTTTTGTTGGTTTCCACCTGACAATGTACTAACACCGACAGAAGTGTTCCCCGCCTTGATCTTTAATGAGCGGCGATATTTCTCGGCAGCCTGAAACTCCAAGTCGGAATCAAGCAAACCCCTTCGGGTAATTGACTGTAAATTTGCTGATACAATCGTCATGCGAATATTGTCGATAAGATTAAGCCCTAATGTCTTACGATCTTCAGGCACATAGGCTATTCCATGCTTGATCGCTGAAGCAACCGATGTAACTTTAACCGGCTTCCCCCTGATCTTTAGAGTTCCACCAAGCCAAACGCCAAAGTTACGACCAAATATAGAACGCATAAGTTCAGTTCTTCCCGCTCCCATTAGTCCGGCAAAACCAACTATTTCACCTGCTCTGACAAAGAAGTTGGCATTTTTGCACACCAACCGCCCAGATATATCGGGATCCTCCACGCACCAATCAGACACTTCGAAAATAACTTCCCCGGGATGGGATTGATGTTCAGGGTATCGGTTTTCGATTGAACGCCCCACCATAGAACGAATGATGCGATCCTCGTCGACGCGTCCTGCTTCGACCGTATATGTATCAACCGTATGCCCATCTCGAATTACTGTGACAGCATCTGATATTGCCGCTATTTCGTTAAGTTTATGCGAAATCATAATGCAGGTGATGTCTTTTGTTTTCAAGTCACGCATGAGATTAAGTAAATTAGCGGAGTCAGCCTCGTTTAGCGCAGATGTGGGCTCATCGAGGATCAGCAGTTTTACATTTTTGGATAATGCCTTTGCTATTTCTACTAATTGCTGCTGACCTACCCCTAAGTGCTTTATCAATGTGTCAGGGTCGATATTCAGCCCCACACGAGTGAGCAGATCTACTGTACGATGACGAGCCGTGTCCCAATCGATCAAACCGTGTTTCATCACCTCATTTCCCATAAAGATGTTTTCGGTAATAGACAGTTCCGGAATCATTGTAAGCTCTTGGTGAATAATTACTATCCCCGCATTCTCTGATTCTTTTATATTTTTGAAAGCCATTTCGTTACCCAGGTAAATAATCCGGCCTTCATAGGATCCATGCGGATAAACACCGGACAAAACCTTCATCAGCGTTGATTTCCCCGCGCCGTTCTCACCACAAATTGCGTGAACATCTCCCCTTCGCACTTCAAGTGTAACGTCATCGAGGGCACGCACTCCCGGAAAGACCTTTGTAATACCTTGCATCTGAAGGATTAAAGAATGTTCCATAACAAACCTCCTTGTTTTAGAAACGAGCAACGTTTCATATTTTGATATTTTAAGCAAATTCCAATTGCTTAAGTCCCGCGAGCACACCCTCATGGTCGTTATCCAATGTAACGTTTCTCGCATAATGCTTTACCTCATCGGGCGCATTGCCCATAGCAAAACTGGTACCGGTAACACTAAACATATCAATATCATTAAAATTGTCACCGAAAGACACCGTCGCCTCAACCGGGATATCATAATTCCCACACAGGTATTTTATCGCTTCGGACTTTGAAGCGACACCTTCCATGATTTCAAGGTAGGTGTTTTTTGAGCGGCAAACAGACATCTCGGAATATTCTTCTTTAAGAGCCTTATTCAGACCGTCAATCTGTTCGACATCTCCCATACACAAAAACTTATGTATATCTCCTTTCGTCATAATTAAATCTGAAACTCTCCCTTCTGTTGGTATCGACGAAGTAATATCTTGTTCCTGCACCACCCATTTATCATGAATATTATCTACTATCCAATTGTGATGGCTAAAAAAACTGCAACAGACATCCTCCCATCCTTTTTTGATAAAATCATTAATAAGAATAGCCTTCTCATGTTTGATACCTACAGTTTTTAGGCAATCACGTTGCCCATTAAGAATCAATGCGCCACTGTAACAAACAATTGGTGCTTTTATTTCCAATTCGTTTTGCAGCGAAAAAATCCCTGAAGGCATACGTGCCGATACCATTATAAAAGGCACTCCTATACGATAAAGCTCCTGTATTTTTTGTCTGGTAGCTTTTGATATTTGATGCTTGGAGTCTATAAGTGTTCCATCGATGTCACAAAAAACCATTTTGTACCGCATGTCCTTGATTACCTCATTCATAATGTTTAAGATAGCTATATTATAGCTTTCAAAAGTAACACACGCACCTGAACATTGTAAGGAAAAAAGCATTACATATGGCAACAAACCAATGACAAATGTAACAGGGCCAACGGCTTAACCGTTGGCCCTGTTACATTTTTATTCGTTACTGTTCACTCCGTGACCAGCAACACGCTTCGCGATGCACAGAAATTATGCATACTGCATAATTTCGCGCGTTGTATGTCTCGGGATTTCCGTGCATAATGCACGAAAACACCTCGCGGAATAGTCGCCGTGTGAACTGTAACTTTTATTCTCTAAGATAATGATTGACGTTCCGTTGAATGATCTTCAGTGCACTATCGATATTATTTCCTTCTTCTAAGATTCCGGCAATACCAATCTCCGCAAGTGACAAAGCTTCTTTATATTTTATGAATTTATGGGTAACTCTTCCTTTTTCAATAACATCAAATATAACATCTCCTGCAATCACCCGCTCATCAGCTTCCATTCCGGATTGAATAATCGTTTCTGCCTCGGCGGATCTTGTCACTTCCTTTAAAGCGGAAGCTCCTTGCGAATATCTAAGTATATCTAACTGACTTTCATCATCAGTGGTCAGCAGTTTCAGAAACTCCCATGCCAGCTGCTTGTTTGGCGACCTTTTATGAACACTGACCAACAGTGTGTTTAGTTCCGAAATATTATCTCCTGACGGCCCTGCCGGGAGTGTAATACAATCCCACTTAAAACTGGAATATTTCTTTATCTTGTAGGGGTAAGTCTTATAAGTTCGGTATTCCGAAAATTGCAGCGGCATAAAAGCAACATTTCCGGCATCAAAATCATCCTGGAGGACTTTTTGACCTTCATTCAGATCATACAGACGTTTTGTATATTTTACCGCTTCGATGTTCTTTATATCCGTAAAATACGCCTTATCGCCACTCTTTTCAAACAACTGGGCACCATTTGAATAAGCCGCTTCTTTCCATGTGTAATTGTATGTCCCAAACTGATCCAGAACTCCATCCCCATCCAGATCCTTCGTCACCGCTTTCGAGATATTATACAGATCCTCCCAAGTCCAGTTCGATTCAGGTACTTCAAACCCTTCTTTCTGAAGCAATGTTTTATTTACAAACATTAACTTCGGCATCACCTGGTAAGGCAGCGCATATTGCACGCCGTTATAGGTACCGGCATCCAGCGCCGATTGAAAAAAAATGTTTTTATTAAAAGATTGATCTTCCTTGGACAGAACAGATACATCCTCCAGCAGATTCAGTGATGAAAATTTATAAAAATCATCCTCCAGTACCATAAAGACATCCGGAACTTCCCCTCGCAGCATCTTCTCACTCAACCATTCCGCATAATCTTCTTTCGGTATCCCGCTGGTATAATGCACCTTTACTCCCGAATGCTCCTCTTCAAATTTTTTAATCGCTTTATCTATCAGCACAAAGCAATTTGCATCCGCTACATCCCAATTACTTCCGGTAAACATACCAAACTCAATAATTACCGGTTTTCTGGTATTCATTGCTACTGAATAAAGACCTGCGGCTAAGACCACACATATGATCACACTTATTATTAACTTCTTTTTAATCTTCTTCATAGAATTGCTCCAATTGTGTTTCGACACGGCCTGTCTGAACTGCCCAGATAGCCAGCTGGGTTCGGTCTCGTAAGTCCAGTTTATTCAAAATTATACTCAGATAGTTACGCACCGTACCTTCAGACAACCGTAACTTATCGGCAATCTCTTTATTAGAAGCACCGCACTCAATCTGCCGGATAATTTTCCAATCGGTCTTCGTTAAGTTTTCCACACTTTGCTGGTTTACCTGGATTGAAAAATTTACTTTTGCCATCTCCGAAAACAATCGTACCACTTTAGTGGCAATATCCGGATTAATCATTGCTTTTCCGCTATGAACTGTATGAATGGCACTGACCAGTCCATCCATGGACACTCCTTTTAAAAGATATCCACTGGCACCATATTTCAAGGCATTATATATGTATTCGTCATCATCAAATGTGGTTAAAATAATAATCTTAATATCCGGATAATTTTCCTTGATAATTTTCGTGCACTGCACCCCATCAATCTTAGGCATACGAATGTCCAGCAAAATCACATCGGGCTTATTGCTCCGCACACTTCGAATAACTTCCTGCCCGTTTGATGCTACTCCAATTACTTCCAAGTTATCTCTGCTATTCAGCACAATCTCTAAACTCTGTCTTATCAATTCCTGATCATCTGCAATCAAAATCTTAATCATCACTTTTCCCCCATCTGATTGGCATTACCACTTCTGTTAAAAATCCATCCGTTCCATCAAATATTACTCTGCCCTGTAGAAGCTCGATTCTTTCTTGTATATGTGTCGTTCCGAAGCCTTTTATAAATTCTTTACAGCCAATCCCGTTATCCTTGATCGTAATACGGATATTCATATATTCTCTGCGCACTATAATGTTTATTTCGCTGGCTTTTCCATGTCGGATAGAATTGGTCACACTTTCCTGCACTACCCGGAATATTGTTTTTTCCTCATCCTCATCAAAGTTCAGATTTTGCGTATTTAAATCAAACGTAATCTTTGCTCCGGTTACTGAACGGGTATCTTCTATCATCTCATCAATCGAGGCCTTAAGACTATGTTGTTTCAGTGCATCCGGCCTCAATTCGTGTACCGACTGGCGCACTTCTCTTATTCCTTTACGTGTTACCTGCGCGACAACCTCCAACTGTTTTTTAGTCTGATCCGGTGCCCTGTCAATTATTGCAATGCAAGCATCCACACCTGCCAGGATACCAGTCAGTGTATGTCCTAAGGTATCGTGGATCTCTCTTGCCAGCCGGTTGCGTTCTTTTGTCTCGCCCATCTTTTCTTTCATAACCGCATATTGCTTGAGCTCCTCATTTGCATTCTGCAGTTCTTCATTTGTCGAAGAAAGCTTTGCATAAAGGGTATTCACTTCTTCAATGGTCCCCCTCTGCTCTTGGATTACATAGATACAAAAAATAATAAAGATAATAATATTAACCGAGCTGAGCAGATTATAAATACCAAATAGATACTGTTGTGTACTGGCATCATAATAACCAATATAGTCATTGATAGAATATAGATTCAGATTAATGGAAATCAGACCATAATCAGTAAAAACGTAACTGACTATGGCCAGAATAATAAATAAAAGCCGGCTTTTCTCTCTCCTGATATAAAAAACCATATTAGCAAACAGCCAGAAAAGAATTGCATTATAATTAAAATCCAGCACATAGATGGTGGCGATGCAGACCACAAAATCTACAATTAATGATACATACCGAATAAGCAGCCGGTCCTCGTAGATAACGTCCCGAAGCAGAAGTGATACCAGTAAGGTTCCTAATAGTACACTCGCCACCAGGATGATCATATCTGGTTTTGCCGGAATTGATCTTACCGTATCGAGGAATTCCCGGGCGATAAAGTAATCACAGATTTTTCCGGTAGTCTGATGGATAAAAACGGCTACAAATAATACGGCCACTACGTTAATGATAAACATTACATATTTAATAAACTGAATTCTTCTCATCTGCATTGGATACCTCCCTAGGAGCTTGGGACTTTTGTCCCAAGCTCCTATTGCCATCCGGCAATATCAAACCTGTCCAGATTGTCTCTGGTGACAAAGGTAACCGGTACAATAATGTTTGATTCTATGTCTTTGCCGTCCAGGTAACAATAAGCAGTCTCTGCAGCTATTGTCCCCACCTGCATCGGTGACTGAGCACTGCTCCCCTCCAGGTATCCTGCTTTGATCATGGCTTTTCCATCTGGCGAACCATCTACACCATACACCAGAACCGCTTTTTCGTAGCGCCCTCTTTGAAGGGCTGCCAGCGCCCCCAGCGCCGTAGGGTCGTTTCCGCCAATCACCACATCAAACGCAAGCCCCGATTCCAATATCTTCGTCATTTCCTTCATCGCATACTCAAGCTCCATAATAATCTCCGGCTGGCGAACCACCTGATAAGTGTCATGACCTGCGATAGTATCAAGAAAACCTTGCACTCTAAGCTGGGTGGAATTGATATTGGTATGGCTGACAATAACAATCCTTGCTTCCTTCACTTTGCGCATCATATCCCGGGCGCACTGAACGCCGGCCTCATAGTTGTCTGACGTTATGGAAGATACGATATAACTCTCATCATATACATTTGAATCAATGTTAAATACCGGCACACCTCTTTCTTTACATTTTTCAAGTGCCGGTTTTACCTTTTTCCAATCTACCGGATTTAAAAAAATTGCTGCAACTCCTTCGTTAAGCATCTCTTCAATCTGGTCATTCTGCTTTTTCTGGTCCTGCAGCGGGTCACGTGTGATCAGCACATCTCCATTTGCCTCCACAACCGTACGGATACTGTCATTCAAGGCTTCGAAATAGACATTGTTCATAGTCATATAGGTAGCCCCGAACTTTTGCGGCACATGACTGCTTTGATCTTCATACTGCAGCCGGTCGATTAAAAAATATCCCACCAGAACCAACAGTACTGCCACAAGTATTTTATTATACTGTCTTTTCATAACTCCATCCACCTACAATATACATCGCTGCTTTCCGGCATCTTTAAGAGTGGACACCGAAATTAGATTCCGGTGTCCGCAATGCTGCCTATTTTATTTTCATTGTCTTTTTAAATCCGGTTGTAGCGGTAAACAACTTCTTATACTTTGCTTTCTGTTTCTTAGGACAGGAAATTGTCGCTTTTGCCTTAATTCCTTTAATTGCATCTTTCTTTACCTTTGTCAGTTTACTGCTATTAATATTAATGCTCCCTAACTTCTTACAACCTTTAAACGCTTCTTTTTCTATGGTTTTAACATTTTTTCCAATCACTGCTTTGGTAACCTCTTTCAGATTCTTAAAGGCAGCTTTTCCGATAACGGTTACCTTGAACTTCTTGCCGCCAATATTTACAGTTTCAGGCACGGTAATCTTTTTGATGCTCTTTGATTTCACTCCGGTCACCGTAACGGTCCCTTTTCCTGAAAGATTGGTATTTGTTATCTTATACTTCAGGTTACCAATCGTATATGCCGCATTCTTCTTTACTTTAATGGAAAAGCTTTTTACAATACTACCGGTATAAGTACCTTTTCCGGTTATTGTAACTTTTGCCGTTCCAATCTTCGTATTATTACTGTAAGATACGGTATAATCCTGGTTTAATTTCAACGATTTCCCGCCATAAGTCATTTTCACAGCAGGGCGCAAGGCCTTTCCGGTATAATATTGTGTCGAGATGCCTGCTATGGTCACTTTGCTCAGGGATACTTTCTTTGGTTTCTCTTCATCCTCTTGTTTTAACTTATCATATTGATTTTCCGCTGCTGTCAGGTCATCTATATTGGTAACCAAATCCTTTTGACTCACGCTCAGATCATCATAAGCCTGACGCGCCTCATCGATCAAAGCCTTGGACTTAGCATCAAACACAACTTTCCCGATTGCTTTAATCTTTGCTATTACCTGATCTGCTTTTTCCTGATCTGCAGCGGCCTCTTTTCCACTTTTACTGGTATAGATACGATAGAACTTCACTTCCGTATTATAAACTCCCAGTGCAAAATATCCCTGATCATATGTCCTGCTTTCGTCAGTTACCGTATAATTAATGTACTCAGTATCATTTACTTCTATCTTTATAACATTTTGGTTCTGTTCGTTTTTCAGCACCGTGATCACGACATGATACATATCATTATCCGAAGCAGGCAAACTGTTTTTTTGTTCAAAAGTATGATCATTCCGGAAATCAAATAACCTCACCCGGCTGCCGCTGAGCTGCACGCTGTAACAACCCTCATAAGCATTGGTACTGCCTGACCCGAATATCAGATTAACGATACCGCTTTTTAACATCACATCCGCTTCGTATACATACTCTGTATAAGTATTCTTGCTGCCGGAATAAAAGAATGCATTATCATTGCTCTTACCGAGATAATAATCTCCGTCAGCATACCATTCCCCTGATATTGTCTGCCAGTCTGTAATATTGGTCTGGACACGATTCTCTCGAACTATAATCCTACAGCTGCCTTTTACCTCCGGATTGGACGCTGATGTTGCCGTAATCAATGCAGTTCCAGATTTTAGTCCTTTTATTTTAACACCTTTGCTTGTCTCGGTCAACTTAACGATTTCTGAATCCTCTGTATCCCAGATAATATGTTACCATTCACGGTCTAACCGAATAAGCTTTATTGAACAAGATGTTCAGAGAGAGAGGATGCCTCCTACATTGTGGGTATCCTCTTTTTTAATTAATAGTGTACATCATTTAAAATATA
>Ga0153940_1000837_pt1 | contig 14598 bp, 19 predicted proteins | sample TSNJ024MetaG_FD_104736 | JGI IMG/M metagenome (GOLD analysis project Ga0153940, IMG submission 104736) | Attine ant fungus gardens microbial communities from New Jersey, USA - TSNJ024 MetaG | ecosystem: Host-associated > Fungi > Mycelium > Unclassified | place: USA: New Jersey, Brendan T. Byrne...
ATTCTTTGGCAGATCGGATACACCATGTTTCAACGTTACCGCCTGGATCACGAGAGCTGGGTTGCAACATTCGTGTCCATTTGGCTATTCGTGTACTTTCTCTAAAAGGTTGCACTTGAGGAGGTAAGGATTTGAGAGACGTAGCTGTTGCGGCGACGGACGATGGTCCTGCTGAAGCCCGAGAGAGACGGTTTGTTAGAGGTGCTGCGTTAAGGAGGATCAATCGGTCATGGGAGGGCACTGAGAAGAAACCATAGCTGACGTGTAGGCTGATTTAGTATAGAAACCCAGGGCAAGTAAACTCGAAAAAAAACCTACCGATCCACAGCAGCCAGTAGCTCAAATTCCTTAGGATTCAAACTCTTCGTCTTTTCCCTTGCAGAAATTTCTGCCGTCAGCTGACTATGCCTATTAGAACCTAAACGTGCTCTTGTCCGCTCAACACCTTCCTCGTAGCCATCTCCCTTGACACCAGATACTTCGAGTATCGCGTAGGTACTTCGCACGTGGAAACTGTCGAAGTCTTCACCTTCAGATGGAACCAATGACAGTTTGCTTGAAGGAGAGCTAGAATTGGATTGCAATCTCCCAATAGATAGTCTCGTAGAGTTCTGTGGAGAGAGTAGGACTGAAGGGGTCAGCTGCTGCACTGAATTGGGTGGAGGAGTGGAAGGAGGAGTTGCAGGAGCGGACGGAGGTAACTCTCGGCTGATGGATACGGCTGAAAATTGCGGATGGAGAGAGGAAGTCTGGGACGAAGGACGAGATTTTGGGGAGATGCTGCGACTACAAAGGGACGATTGGGAGAGACCAGGAGGATGAGCACGAAGCCCACCTGGTGAAGGGTTTTCTGACACAGGTACATGGGCCGGTACGTCAGATGATTCAAGCGACTCGGACGGTGGAGGCTGGAGAGCTGGAGGGGGACTGTAGGGGCGAAGGGAGATGCAAGGGGCCATCGGTGGACTGAAGCGTCCTGAAGAAGACGAAAGGCAGTCGATGTCTGTGAGATCGACTACCTGCTGTTGCTTTTGTGGTAGAGAATAAACTAGTCCAAGGCCAGACATGGATGAATCATGGGCACTCAGAAATGAACCGCGTTCGTTTGGCGAGTGGCTAAGATTGACAGGGGGAAGCATTGGGCAGTCTTTCAATCCCCGATTGCAGCTCCCTGACCAGCTTGTATTGCTGGCGTGGTCTTCACCATACATAGAATAGATAGAAAAGATGGTCGTCTCAGAAGATGCTCGCGGCTCCTCGGCAGTGGTGAACACGGTGTCTGGTTGCGACGAGGAAGCTGTGCTTGTCGAGGAGGGAGAGGAGGACTGGAGCCCGAATTCTAAGGGGGGAGGAGCATTCATGCGACAAGGTGGTGGTAGTAGACAAGAAGAAACCTGCGGAATTCGCACCATCACCGAATAAATAACTTGGCACCATTCTACCATGATCTGGCTATGCCTTGCGAAATTCGCTCAAGCTGGTTACTCTTCAGCAGCCTCCCAGCTTACTTGGTGCTACGAAGAACAGGGATCCGAGTGCAACAGCTGGCTGGATACCTTATCTAACCGATTCAGGCGCTGGCTGTAACACCCCCGGCTGATGCTGTATCTGTACTTGATTATCATTCGTCAAAGGGATCGTAACCTTTTGTGTTTAGGCGATAGTATCATTCAGACGGAGCACTATATGCTGACCGTTGACATGGTAAAGGGATGTCAGTGTTTCACCTCCGTGATGCCTTCACAGTCAATCCCTGAACTCTCTCGGACTGGCTCATTCTAGATGACTACCTTGTGTGGGATGTATAGAATATCAAGTGAGACATGGGTAAAAATGGATACCAAAATTGCATTTTCCTACCAAATTGCCGATTTCAACGCATTCTGGCTTTGTGCAGTGATTGGGGTATTCTACTAGTCAACAATCAGGTGGATCAAGGAGAATTAGCCTTCGGGTATACCCATACGGAACCCGATCTGGAGATGTACTTAGGACTCACGGTTTCTTACATCTCAACCAAGCGAAATGATGTAAACAATACCTCTCGGGCGCCTTTTCAGGCAGTCGTGACACAAGAAATGGCCATTGAGTCTCTTGAACAATACATCCAACTCATTAACATTGAGTACCTTCCAACATCAACGTCCCACTACATTGACATGCACTGACCTTGGCTTTCAAAATCAAGTGCACTAACAATTAACGACACATTCCAGTCATGTTCGAGCATGCTAATTTTTCGACATTCGGGTACACTGAAGACAATTAAGCTACTGTATCTAACCGATGTTGATGGGGCTGCAGCCAACGACAACAGCACCGTCTGGACGAAATAATCAGCGCCATTTCAACAATCAGGATCATTGAAAAAAGTGGAAGAGGGCTTACTGAAGTTGTTGTCATTGCAGCAAACGGGTTGAGTGACACTAGGGAAAATAACAATAAGCATGGTATAAACCATTGATGACCAAAGACAACTCACCAATTGTTCCCACCAACACCAATAGCACTGACAGAGGTGCAGTCAAAGCCAACGTCGCCAGTCGCGTTGTTGAGGACGTCCTCAACGCTGGCGTTACCCAAGAGACCTTCATCGCGAAGGGACTCAATTTTGTCCCTAGTAGAACTATCGCTTGCTTTCTGTACTGAATTACAGCACTGGACACTTCCAACATTACACTGGGCGTTGCCCTGGGGCATGGCAACGGCAACAGCAGCAGAAACGAAGGCAGCGATGGCAAAGAAGTTGGCGTGCATAGTGAAAATAGGGATGATAGCGATAGAGTGTACTTTTCGAAAGTCGAAGACGGATCTCAACTGAAGAACCGTTGCTGGAGAATCGAGGCTTAAATATCTCTGGAGACTGGCCAAAGGACTCTAAACAAAAAAAATTTGGTAGTAGACCGAGTTTGCCAAGTGAGAGCCTTCTTCCCTTGCAGAAATTCAAAATTTTTGATTACGATAAACTGAGTGCTTTCTTCATTTGCGCTCATCCGACCTTTGTGCGCGTCTGACCCTAAGGATCGTCATATAACCCCATATAGACCAAGACTTACCATTTATGGACTAGATGGTTACCTCAAAACCCCTGAGCTTGGGCTATGACAATGTATCGTGTTGTACATCCTTCGTGTAGTGTGCATGGTTCACACTCACAGGAACAATATGTCTCTCGTAATTGATCTTTGAGTGAATTCAAGTTTATGAACGAGAAGTACGTGGATAGTGTCGTCCAAGATAGTTTTATCTTGGCTAATCATCACCTGCTGAATGAATGTGTTGTGTAGCGGAGAAGGTGATGAGCTAATGAATACCCTTACGAATCATGACTCTAGTTGGTGCAAGAAATTAGTGCATTTCTTGCACCCTTAGGAGCAAACAAAATTAGTATAGTCAATGTTGACCTCAGTTCTCATATCAAAAGTGATAGGTCAATGATGGAGAGGTCTCATATATATATATAAGACTATGTTTATTTCACTTCCATAAATACTTGGCACTGAATTGCGCTCTTACGTACCCTAGTGATCTGCATCTCGAAGGAAGAAGTAAAAAATTGCACAGCCACTGTACAGACCCGTTCGGGCCTGCTTGATGACCAAGGCCTGATAGCGAACAATAGATGGATGATAGCTTAAACCATACAAGTGCCGCTGCGTTGCAATGATGTCGACACTGTAGTTGATCAATCTTTGAGAAGAAACACTGAGAAATATGAACGAACCTGGCCTTGCTATATATGGATATGCTGATCCTTTGTCAAAGGCCTCGAATTTTCTGTTACTGAGGCGTGGCAAATGTGCACCAGTCGCAGATCTATGAGTATTTATACTACTACAGCACGATAGTTCTATTACCAAAGAGTAACAGTCCAAGACGTCGTTCGAAATAGAAAAAACCTTTCGTTTCAACATTTCCGACAACATGAACATATGATATCAGGGCAGAATTTTCTGTATTGAAGAGGACCGCGGCAGACATACCTCTCCAGTCGGAAAATAGAGCTATTGATGTCGTACCTCACCGGTCAAGGTAGTCGCGTTACCTTATATATACGTTCTCCTAGTCCATTCCACCTCAGTCGTCAATCCGCGCTATTGACTACTGAGGTGAGACCCATCTTAGAAGTACTTAGCGTCGTGTGTCTGATATGCTATTCTAGATTAACTTTGTAAAACTCTGGAAACAGAGATTAGAGAGACCTTCAGTGACGAACAAGCTGGCTTGAAAGTTCATTGATCGATTGTGGGATCATGTACCGTATCATGTGATGAATGTGGCGTTAAAATAGTGTCAGTTCATCAACCTATTGTGTGATTGATGGTGGTCAGGGCCTCCTTTTATTGGATCGAGATACGTTCTGATCAGAGTTATTGGCGACCTTCTCGATGATTATGATCTTAAGTATACTTGAAAACGTTGGTTTGGCCAGTAACCGCATCCTCCTCTCGCTTAAATGTAATAATCGGTGTTAAAACATACTCACCTATATCCCCTACTGGGAAATTCTACACTGCCCATTACCATTTTCCTTGTAAGTGCCTGGATCTCGTATAGTATATCCTCCGCGTCTAAGCATTGTAGCTTCCTTGTTGCCAGGCATAAACAAAGGAAACATGGTAGCGAGATCAAGTGGGCTTCTCTCCACCGATGATGTTATTCTCAACTCATTGGGTGTCCTGATCCATCGAGTATATGCATTTTTCTCGGGTAGGACCTTTAGCATTAGTCTTACCATTACCAATTAGTCCAGAGGTCAACATCAAAATGAACTCGCCTCGTTCTTGATTCTGTAGCAATAGATCTTGGCAAATGAGCAAAAATTTGGAACCCTCTGTGGTTACATCATTAGTCGTTTTGCTTTCCTCAACCCTTGGGCAACCTGATCGATGTCGTTTATGAACGTTGAGCTTCTACAATCAAACAAGTGAGACTCACGCATCTGTGCCAGTGAATCAACATTCCTAATTGAGAAAGCAACATCGCCTAGACGGGTGGACGAGTCTCCGGTTAGCCGGATGGAGATAGGTGAAATAATTCCCGATGTATGATTAAGAAACTGGATGAGATGGGATGTGAGGCTTGCTGACGGAGATGCATCGTTCTACTTCAACGCTCTACAATGTTAGATGAGGACATTCAAGGTCACGTGTGAGATGTCACAGCTTCAGACTCGACACTGATTATCCAAAATGAAAACCATGACTTGGCTTGTCTTTCAGAATTCTTTTTTTAAAAAATTTCAACTTGTTCCGCAGTGTACGGACACAGTCCGCAGTCTTCCAGGATTTGAAAGAGAGCAATTCCGGTCTCAGGTTAATCTCGCTAACCAAAATGGTTCTGATGTCTGACTTTTCTGTTGGTTGGTCGTTTAGTGAGACATGGGCTGTTTTATTTTTATTTCTGTATACCGTCCCAAGAGCTTTAAAAAGGCCAGTGAAAGGGCGGAGAAAGGCAACTTGTCGCTCTTTACTAGTTCTCTGCTCTCAACTATGCGCGTCTTCATCGCTTTTTGCACTCTTTTCAGTCTTGTCCTCGCCATCACTGTTAAACGTACTCAAAATCATGATTGCCCTTCTGAAGAACCATCTGGATATGGTTATCCTTCCCCAACTGGCAGCCTCGCCAGTCCCAGCCCTACGAGCAGTCCCGCCACCTCAACGACCTCCGGCTTGATTCCTGGAAGTAGTCCAAATCCTGATGACAGTGACCCATCATATTCGTGCCACTCTGGTTCTGTCCAGTGCTGCAATAACCTTTACTCTTACGATCACCCAGAGGCCCGTGATCTTGTTGGCCGAATGGACATGAATTTTGCTCGCCAGCTACCCAGCTTTGGTTCCTTTGGCTTTGACTGCTCTCCAGTTGTTTTAGGGGGTGGTAGTGGAAGCGTTCAATGGTGAGAGTCTGAACTCTATCTTTCTTGGATGATCTTAGTGACCTGGTAATGTAGCAATTCCCAGGTTGTCTGTTGTCAGAACACTACTGCCAGTAAGTCTGATGCTCCAGAAATTGCGAGTGACATTGAATGTTTTCTCCTAGACAGTCTGATTTATGTGGGGTGCAACAATTTCAACATTGGTTAAGTTTGTGGTTCCGAGTCCTGTCTGCCCTTTTTGTGTTTCTCAAGTACAGGAGCTATTTGATACCTGTGTTTAACTTTTTTCATGTTTCAGTGCCTGTGATTTTGTTTTCTTGTTTACCTTTTTGCTTTATTAATATTTACTTCTAAAGTCATTTGGCTTGTGTCTCTTATGTTGTTTGGTGTAAGGTAGTTTTGTATCAGACAGGCTGGGTCAAATGTTTGAAGAATGTTCATATGGACTGTCTGAAATGAGTAAAGCATGGCTAAGAGGATGTAAGGAGCAAGGGCGCATTTAAGGACACTGGTGGATCTTCTAGGAACTATTGACTTGTCTAATTTTCTCTACTACTTGTACTTGATACGTGTATTTAGTGAGTACTTTCTAAGTGGGCCTCTTGTTATCAATTCCTTGCAATCTTGTTCTAAAATACTGATATGAATGTGATTTTATGTTTCTGAAAATTCGAGGTGCGAGAAAGAAGTTAAGTGTCAGGACATTTGGCAGCCTGTCACAAAGTGATGCTGGACCTCTTCTGTTGGATTATCCAGCGCTACACTAGATTAGGTCTTGTCTCATGTCTTTATATTCGCATGTTCCGCTCTATTATCTTAGGTAGAAATAGATAGAGATGGCAGTGAAGAGGCTTGTTGCACGCTTGCAATGATTTTTGTATTGCCCAACCGTAACTCAACATCTTCTCCATCGGTTTCCTTGTCCACCTCCAACACTCTCTCTACAGAAATACGACAACGTTATCAAGCAACTGCCTCTTTGCAAGATTTGAATCTTACAACGTAAATGAATGATTCTCTGGCGCATGACATTCAATTTGTATGTGCTATCGCACTATTTATCTTGCCAGTATTTTCTTATATATTTTGTTCATATGAGCTTCTTTCTGTGTATGATTCCAAAATCGAGCTAAGAAAGACGTTCATCCTGACGTATGGCTGTGACGCAATGTGACACAAAGATTTCTACTTCGTCCACACAATGCTGGGTTGGAAGTCAACAAGCCAGCGCACTTTGCGGCTAGTCCATCGAAAACCCTTGACAATACGGACATATGCTATCTCTCTAGATGCACCACAGCGCCTTCCTGGTAAGAAATATCCACGTGTCTTTACAGGTAAAAAGGCAGATCTGTACAATTGGTACTCCAACCTTCTCCAAACATACAAAGACTCTGTCATCCTCTTCTTACAACATGAGGAATTTACCGCAGACCGTCTCCGGAAATTGCGACTGGACATAATGACTGCCGCACAACGCTCTGCACCGTCGTTGGCAAATCCAACATCAGAAGCCTCACTACCTACGTTGACTGTTGTACGGACGAACATTTTTGGAGTGGCTCTTCGTGATCGCGCAGGGATTGATAAATCTGCTGTGAAAAAGATGGTCAAGGGAACGAAGGGATCTTTCGCCCTTCTCACAATGTCGAACTTCCATCCACCGCAGCTCAAAGCTATCCTCGCCGCTATGGCGAAGAGTGCTCCCCCGAAAAAACCAAAATCACAAGAGGAGATTGAACAGGAGCAGGCAGCTAAGAAAGCTGACCCTGCTCAACCAGGTCGAAGGATGAAGCGTGTTCGTCCAATCCGCACGCCTGAGCTGAAGGTTGTCGGGGCATTGATTGAGGATCGGGTGTACATTAAGGGAGCTGTAGCTGATGTGTGCAAGTTGCCGACATTGGATGCATTGAGGTCGCAGATTGTTGGGTTGTTGGGTTCGCCAACATCACAATTAGCGGCCGTCTTAGCTCAGGCCAGTGGAGGTTCCTTGGCGAGAACTCTGGAAGGGTTTAAGAAGGGACTTGAGGAGGAACAAAACAAGTAATTATCTTAGAGAATATTTACAGCAGTATACATTAATACTTCAATCTTTGTGACACTACATCACGTTAGTCACGGCCTACACATCTCTCTCTTCCACGAATACCATGTAGGTGTACTTGTGCAGTTGACGCGAAAATAATGTATTCATTAATATGCAGGGACGATGATGATGAATTTCTTTACGGAGGTTCAGCTGAACCCGCTCCACTACCAACCGGTAAGAATTTTCCTAGCAAATCCCAACATTATTTTGTAAACATAATGCAAGATGAGCAAATGGATTGACTTGTTTCTCATACATATACTTTATTCGCGTGAACGCAAATAATGGAACTCCAGCTCCTCTGCCGTGAGTACTCTGAGTCCTCGCTAGCCTGATGTGTTTTGAAGTTTATTTGTCTCATAGGATACCTATAGACAATGCCAAAACGTCTACCGGACCGGGACTTATTGAACAACTAGAACAGCAGGCGCAGAAACAAAATGAGGATCATGACGATATCTTCGACCGACTTCCTTCAACATCGATGCTTACCAGCGCTTCTATCCCGCCCCCAACCAAAGATTCACGGGAATCCTCACAGGACGTGGATCGCGATATGGTCAATGGCGCTGACGCAGAAGACGGGGAACAGGATGAACAGGACGAACAAGAGGAAGAAGAAAGTGATGATGTACGTCGCATTTCCGTAACTCATATCTGCTTTTCGATTCACAAGACTGCGGTGTGGCTAGGACATTGAAATTATCCTCGACAGACCATCGCACTCTTTGGACCTTCGGTATGATCCTCTCGCTCTGTACGCGTACTGTAAGATTTACAGCTACTATTTGAAGACCCGGTAGACCTACCAACCGTCCAACAACAACATCTCGAGGTCTGTCTTTTCTTTCGCCTACATATCCAACCGACATATATACGCTCCTCAGCTCCAGCCCCTGCTTTCACAACAGAGTACAGCCCCATCCAACGTGGTGGTGCTATTCCAAACGTTCATCCTCCTTCTCTTCAAACACCTTCAACCCCTTTACATGCACAACAAATTCAACAATCTTCCTCAACAATATCACCTTCTACACTCCAACCCTACCACATTCAAGCCCAAGTTCAAAATCAACAGTATCAACAAAGTCAAATTCAAAAACCTGATGGACCAGACCCAAACACGCTTCCAGCGGTTACCGCGCCTCCTTCTCACCCAGAAATCGACCCGGACGTTGTAGGCATGTTCGATGGTCGTTCCATCCTGGAAGTTGATTTGGGTGCTATGACTGATAAGCCATGGCGTCGGCCTGGATCTGACATCAGCGACTGGTTTAATTACGGATTTGACGAGATCTCATGGGAGGCATATTGTTATCGCAGGAGGGAGCTGGGTGATATTGCCAGCGTCCTAAAAACAAATGTTATCGTACGTTTTTCCCTTGGTATCTTTCTATATCTCCCTCGTCAATTGACATTCTCATCTCTCTAGAATTTCGCTGGAATGGGCGAGGATCAAATAACTGCTCTACCACCTGAACTTCGACAAATGGTCATGACAGGTACATCAGCCATGATGTCCAACGGTATGCAAGGCAATCCCATGAACGTTGCCTGTCCCTCTTCAGCTATCATGAATCCTCAAATGATGATGGAAATGCAAAACATCATGATGAATATGGGCGTGCAAGATATGGCTACTGCAGCACAAATGATGCAGCAACTCCAACAGCAACAACAAGCAGTTCAAGATGGTACTGGTGTCGGCGCTAATGGTTCTGCTGGAGGTGGAGGACCTGGGGGACAGGCTGGTGCTGGAGGAGGTCCGGGGTTAGGTGGGCCGCAGGATGCAGGTGCAGCTATGATGATACAAGAAGGATATCCTGGTGGTCCAGGTGGTGTAATGAATTTGAGTGGAATGGGTGCAGCGGATTATAGTATGCAGGTGCGTTGTACATATTAGAATTCGAAAACCCCCCATAGTCCCGTCTGTTGGGGGTTTGTTGAGTACTGAGATTGACTGAAATTATCTTCTTATTCTCTGTAAACGAAATTTCGATTTCCTCCCTCGTCTTGGTCTTTTATTCTGTATCCTGTCCAGATGCAAGACCAGAGTCAGATGCAGATTTATCCAACCATGGACGGTTCAACCTCCATTGGCGGTGGGCAACAAGGCCCCTTAGGCTCAGGTCCAGGTTAAGCTCAACTTCAAATCCAGGGTAACTCCTTGACTCAATACTTTGATCTCACAGGAACAACTAGCGGTCTTGCGTCCTCAACGGGAGGAACACCTATTCCTGTTGGCCAATTACCTCCAGGTGTAGGCGGAACAACTCCTGTCCTCGGGGTTGGCGTTGGGCGAGGTACTGGAGGAACACCTCTACAAACATATCGCGCTACATCGAACGGAGGAGCTGTAGCTGTTCCGAGTAATGCTACAGGTGTTGGTGGTGTCGTATCAACAGGAACTACTCCAACAGCTGGACGTGGCGCTGCGCCACTCGCTAATATGGCTCGTGGGAGAGGTGGATTTATTGGTGGACGTGGACGCGGTATGTGATATATCCTCAGTTATTGAGCTCATCGTTGAAAATCGTGTGTGCATAGGGGTAGTAGCACCTGTTCGACCAGCTTCTCCACTTCCGCCAAATGTACCTACAGGCCCTCGTAATCAAAACAAATACAGAGATAGGGACGGTAATGCTCCCGCTGTTGATGGACTTGATTACGGTGGAGGTGGAGGTGGAGGAGGGAGTGGGGGTGGGGTTGTAGGTAGCGCAAGCGAAAGAGAAAGAGATATACGAGATAGAGATAGAGAACGAAGTGAAAGAGATAGTCATAGAGATCGCGACAGGGGAGAACGTGATCGCGATTCTCACAGAGATAGGGACAGAGATCGAGATCGGTCGGAGAGGGATAGAGATCGTTCGGATAGGTCAGAAAGAGATAGGGAAAGGGAGAGAGATAGAAGTGTGAAGGAAGGAAGAAGAACGCCCAGTGCAGAGCTTGAAGATCGGAGTTCTAGTCGGTATGTTTTTTTTTGGTTACAGCATGGTGTACTGTTCATGTTCAATGTGTCCTTTATAGGAAACGGAAGGGTTCGCCAGGACTGGAAGACACGCGTTCATCAAAACGGCGCTAGTGTACTAACGACAACGAGGCTGATTCATCGAAATTTTACTTATTGACATACTTCTCTAATCTATCCTCGAGATACTTGGGCCATTTCACTTTGTTGCATGTCATCAATAGTTGACCTAAGGATCACAATGTAAAAACAGAAAGGAAAGTATATGAAAGCAAATAACCATGAAGGGCATAGGGATAGAGATATGAATACTACAAGCAAAGGGAATGGTGGGGTGTTGAAGATTTCAAAAAGAATGCTGATGGATAGGGAGAAGTAAAAAAAAAAGAAAAAAAGTCCAACAAGTAGTTGTATGTCCATGTACTTGCTATGCTTTTCCACCTGTGCGGTTTCCCGCAGCTCGTCGTTTTCCGCCCCTGCCTGATCGTTTGTTGTTCCTCTTATTTTTACACGTGTCACAGAACCAAGATCCCTCCGGACATACCGTCAATCCAATACATGACAAATGGAACTGTCAAAAGAGTTGATCAGATCAAGAACTTGACAGAAATGAGAGGACATACCCATTCACGTTCGCAGTTTTCGTCGTCACAAGCAATCATTTCCCCATAGCTGACACCATCACAATAGCAATAAGTTCTATTATCATCGTTGTCGCCGTCAGCATCTCCAGCATCGCCAATCCCTCCATCAGCCCCCTCGCCATCAGCCGCATTCAAATTAGCATTATTTGAACTTCTTGCTCCTCCCCCTACACCATTTGCATTCGTCGTATTTGAATGCACAGATGCACTCCGTGCACGAGGTACAATACCTGGACCGGCCAACACTTGATTCGAGGAAATATCGGGAGATTCCGACACGGAATTTATGTGATCTCCAACTGTGCCATTATTAAAATGACCCACATTGCCATTCGCCGATCCACCATTACTATTGCCCGTACTATTCGAATATCCAGGTATATTGGAAGGGTTGGGTAAATGGTGCGACGACGCAAGGCCGTTTGGGCCACGGTGGGAAGCGGTGGAAGCAGAGTTGGAAGGGTGAGAGGGGTAGTCGTTTGTGGATGAAGGCGTTGATACCCGGTTATTGGTGTTTAAGGTATTATTGGCAGCAGCACCACCTTGCCCTCGACGTTTGAAACTTGTCGTTGTCACGTTGGCGTTGCGCCCTGATGTGTTTAAGTTTACGAGAGCACTAGTATTTGTGGAGGATGGGCCTGCACGGGCAGAGGATAGGCCATTTGGGTTCTGAAGAGGGAGGTGGGATGTAACAGAGACGAGTGATTCTGAAGGTGATGGGATACGTTCGTTCCTAATCCATTGTCAGCCGCACTGTACACAGATTAGAAAAAGGAAAAAAGACAGACTTTTTTCCTCTGCCAAGTCGTGAACGCGGATTTATAGAGTCACCGCCGAGAAGGCGCTCTCGTTTGTGTGGCGAACGACCACTACCGATGTCGATCTCCTCGTCGCGTGGAAGACGCTTGCGCTTTGCAGGACTAGGGTCTACTGCATTTGGATTGCTGAGCAAACCAGAAGCACCTCCTCGCCGTCTCCGGCCAGTGTCCATGTTAAGAGGCATGAAGGACTTGTCAGAGACATGGGGGTAGATGGTCCTCCTCTTCAACGAGGTCATGTCGAACTCTGGCATGCGCTCTGCAAGGGTATGGAGATGAATAGCATGGGATTTGAGAGTGTCCGCAGCTGTGCACGCAGCTCGAATCTTATCGTCGCCCCCACACTTGAGCCGAGCCGCCTCTTCCGCAATCTCATGGAGGAGGTTGAGGCGCTCTTCCTTGGTCCCTCTGCGCTCTTCAATCATGCATGTCAGAGAGTGGACTTTCGCAGTAAAGGTGATCATGGAGGAGGAGAGAACGGCATCGAGCTCGCGCAACTCGCCTATGCCACGAGAGAGGTCGAGAGGAAGAGAATCGAGGGTGTGACCATACTCTGAAATGAGAGAAAGGGAGTATGCGGTGTTAATTTGTGCGGTCGACGATGGCGACGACGACGAGGAAGACGAGGAGGAGACGGCGGCAGTCGCGCGAGGGTTCACCATGGCAAGCACTAACATTCAATTCAGTCTCTAAACATGGCCAGCCCGGCCCGGTTCTGTGATTACATAACTATGGCTACACGACGATAATGCTACAGCAAAAGGTATATACGAAAGTTTGACGAATTAGAACCACTTCCTCCGGAACAGCTTCTTCAAACCACCCTGCGAACTCTGTGAGGGCTGGGGTGCAGAGGGCAGACGCCCAGCTGCAGCTGCAGCAAACGCTGCATACATCTCATGCGAGTCGCGTGGCGACTGAGGGATGGAGAAGATAGCGAAGGCGTTGGGCGAAGTCGGGCTCGGGAAAAGCCCAGATGAAGAACCTCCGTAGTTGGATGACATTGTATTTGGTTCTGAGAGTGCGAGTGGCGCTTCCAGTAAAGGAGTGCTTTTAGAGGTCAAGATTTGGATTACTGAGGATAGATGCTCAGTTGAATTCTTCTCTCAGACGAGAGTATGTTTGTCTGTCTCCGAGAAACCCGTATATATACTACTAAAACTCGAAATCACTGGAGAACAAGGCCACTTCCAGACTTGGTAGTCTCCTTGTCCTTAACTAGTATCATTGCCAAAAGAGGAATAAAGAGCATAGTCTAATTTTATCAGATCTTCGGTTATGCTATGGACAACTACTACCAAATCCTCAACGTTCCGCCGACGGCTACACTCGCCGAGATGAAACTTGCATACCATACTTTGCTACTCAAACATCATCCAGACAAAAAAATCCTCTCCGAAAACCACTCCTCGCCGCCTCTTGACATTTCACTCCTCAAAGAAGCTTACACAACCCTTTCCTCGCCGCTTTCTCGTTCTCAGCACGACATGTTCCTTAAAGACGCTCAAAAATCTTTATCTCTGCAGACGCTAGCAAAATTGAATCCTAGACCTGCACAAATTGTTTCTCTAGAGGATTTTGAACAAGTGCAATCAGAAGAAGCAGAGGTGTGGGAATATCCATGCAGATGCGGAGGTACATACGGGATATCAGAATCTGATATGGACAATGGACAGCATTTAGTTGGATGCAGAAGCTGTTCAGAGGTTATTTGGGTCGGATATGAACTCGTGGATGGCGGTCAAGATGGATGAGCTTATGATCATGAAGGGTGAGCTTCGATGACTTTGTTCTTTCAATTATAGTGTACATGACTCTCAGGACAAAGTTCTCGACATTGTCTATGACCTTATCAAGCGACATTGAATACCAATCCACGCTAATCTACAAACAACAACACTCATTTAATTACAAACATCTTATCACCTCGTGTTCAGACATACAATCCCTCCATACTATCCTCACTCGTGCCTCTTTCCTCAACTGACATTTCGTGATCACGCACATCAAAATCAGAATCATCAACTTCCATCCTATCATCATCAGAATCATCGATAGGCACACCTCCATCCTCTCCTCCATCTTCCAATCGACCCTCCTTCCACTCTCTGAACAGCATCTCCCTAAACTCTCTCCCTAACGCACGCCCCAGCGGCAATGGGACTGCATTCCCAATTTGTCTGTGAATCTATCCATGGGTA
>Ga0153940_1000842_pt1 | contig 14580 bp, 8 predicted proteins | sample TSNJ024MetaG_FD_104736 | JGI IMG/M metagenome (GOLD analysis project Ga0153940, IMG submission 104736) | Attine ant fungus gardens microbial communities from New Jersey, USA - TSNJ024 MetaG | ecosystem: Host-associated > Fungi > Mycelium > Unclassified | place: USA: New Jersey, Brendan T. Byrne...
AAATGATATTATCAAGGTGAATCCAGATCCATTCGAATGACCTCCCCTCATTCTCTCTTGTAGACTGATAGATGGGTACCAATTTAGGACAGCCAGGGCCTTCTCACTGTTCGAATTCGAAGAAGCGACGTCCAACGGTTCGGCGGTATCATGCATCAACTCCGCTTGTGCCTTCGCACAGCCCAAAACAATCTCTGATTTTATGTTAACCAGTTCTGAGCACAAAGAAAAGGAGTTCATAATGGCGTCTATAGCATCATCGCCAACATGGGTGGAAATGAATACCATATATGGTGACAATGATACGGAAATTTACGCACAAAATCATACCATGACACAGGGCGTACTCAAGGCAGCGCCCCTTCCTAGAAATACGATAGGAAATTTTTTTTTGCATCTTCTGCTTGCGTCTACCTTCAAGCAAAAAGACATTTTTCTCAAAAAGAGAGACGCCTTTGCCTGTGGGTGTGGGTTCTATTCCCAGCCCGCAAGGCCTCTTGTTAGAGCTCCTTGCTACACAATATGCACAAAAGTTCGAATTTCGATTTGATGAGAGAGAAAAGTCCAGGTAAGTACTGGCTGAGAGATTAGATCGTAAATACGGACAAACCTGAAGTCTAGTTGGACTTTAGAAGACAGTGGGTTCTTATAAACGTGTGAAAGAATAATCAACACCAAATAAAATCCTACAGAAAATTCTATGATCAACGTGAAGACAAAAAGAATCATGGAATAAATTTAACTCAGACATCAAAATGTATATAATTAGTCAATCTCACGATATTCGCAATCACAGGGGGCCTTGGATCGACGTCAACAATGAAACCATTCCTGAATAGTTTCTGTTCGGGGTCCTCATACCATTTTCGCCTTGGGCTACCGTTTGAGCGATAGAAGTTCCGATGAAGCCATTTTGGTAGTGTGGTTCCCATGGATGAAGTCAGATGTCGTACTCTTCCAACGACACGCTCAAATAAGGGTATCGAAACTTGATTGTAGACCATTTTTCCCGAACAATGGTATTATAAGAGTCTCTCTTTTCCATCAGAGTAAGATCTTTCCCAGAGGCTGTCCGCCGTGCATGGGAATTAGATGATCAAGGGCCGTTAGCCAGCTAGATTATGTGATGCCGTGCTTCTGACACCGTGCATGGACTACCTAGCAATAACTTCCGCCGTTCCTTATGAGGATCGCAGATACGACGCTTCAAGAACGCGTAGGCAAATCCAAAGTAAATTAGAAGTTCCACACTAACCATTGTTGGGAATATGTGACTAAATGATGGGTTCACCAGGGGATGCAGATGAAAAGAGGCAGAGTGGAAAGCTGCGGAAGCAGTAGCAAGTGACATCCTCTAAGATTTGAGGGAGAGAGAAAATATGGTGGTTATAGTGAAGAGAAGGCTCCTCATTTATAACTTGCAGTTCCAATGGCTGCCCAAGCCAATTGCCTCCCTGCCTATCCTGCAATAAGACATTTTTACTGACGCCTTCAATTGGGAATCACCGAAATATCGATCCTGCACTGATTCAACATTCTTCCTCTACAGCGGCTATATCTCCTGTAGACACCCCTATTCTGAGAGCAGCCCCAATTGAATTTATTCAAGTGAGTTCAAAGAGACGTGCCTGCTTTTTTACAGAGTATTCAACCAAGCAAGGCCTCGGATGAAACCAAACAACGTGGGCTCGTAGATGAGTATATCAAGAACCCTTTAATACTACATCAAAGTGTTATTTCCTGCCCAGCTCGGACATAAGTACAATATCTGAATCAGTTGAAAGTCTATCTGAAAAAAATCAAAAACTGAAAATCGAGCTTGAAAACGACGTCTAGGTATCATTAAGCAACCTCTGCCGCTTCTACACATAGCCCACAACCGATACATTCTAGACAAGCTATAATCAAATCAGCTTCGGAATTCCTCGACGTTCGCCATAGAAAACTCACCCAAGCCTCCACAACAGGCACATAGATAACAGGGAAAGCAGCATGGATTTTCAAATACACCTTGGTCACATGATTAGCTTCGCCTGTATATAAACACAGGTAACTCACCTCGACAACACCAGGCGCTTAGCATAATTCCAAAGACCAGGACCAAAAACAGCCCGACGAAGATTATAATCAGATAGTCTAAACCATCGAGGTCAAATACCCAAAGCTATCTGAGGATGCTGGATTACTCACATTTTCGGTCAATGAAAGATTGTGCATCATCCGCTGCACGTTTGAAAACTCCTCCAGAGATGCTGTCCAAGAATCCCGAAGTTCCCTCAATCGAATAGTAGGTGTAAATTCCAGCAAGCAGGATGATGAACAACAAGAAGACACTAAAGAGGAATATCCTTCGCCGCAGTTGGTGACAACCCTTGTGGTTAACAACACAACACCCAGACTGTGAATGGTGATTTCTTGGATAGTCGAATTCACTCATTGGAGGTGGACTATCTTTCAAGTATGGATCCATGGTAGCAGAGGGAATGTCCTTTGGTTGTTCCGTGACGAATTTGTTCATCAAGGTGAAATGGAAGTTAGAACGATAGTGCAGCAATGGCTCGGGGCTTAATACTGTCCCGTTGTCACAAGAATGTCACTTCATCGCAACGGCGCAGAGGTTGCTGCGGAGGATTATATTGCACAGCTTTTCGGCCCGGCACATTATCGACTAATTTACACGATCTTGGCTGCAAGGGATGTTATTCGAATCTATTGCTCAGAAATTAGTCCTGTTGAGAAAGCATTCTAGAGAGTTAGGACGAAAGAGTAAAAGAGAACGCGAGATGAAGCTTAACAATCAATCAGGCAAGACAAGAGCCTGAAGTCCGAACTCAAATGACTAATGAGAAAATCAATGACGACAAAAGATGATAATTAGAAAAAATTTCCGGCTACTGAAAATTTTTGTGCCGACCTCGAATTGCATTTGCTGTCAAGTATGAGTAGTTTTCTTGTAGACATTGTTATCGGCATATTGAATTCCTGATCAATGTATTAATCATTGATAACATGAATCACCACAAGGTGATAGGAACCTCATTTCAGGATAGCAGCCTCAAGACAGTGAAAAAGACAAACAAGATTGTGTGGGTTGATGGTCAAAATAACCGGTGCAAAGTACTTGATCATTTCCTTACTAAAATGATCCTCTTTTATGCATCTACAGAATGGTATGAGCTATACTGAATCAATATTCACTGAGAGCTTTACAGAGAATTTAATCTAAGTGGTGACTTAGAGTCCACCTGATTTGTTCATAATATTAGCTGGAGCTAAGGTATTAGACTATGTTCCATGAAAGATATTTACAATGGTAATACTGACCGAGCTATGTCAGCTGACAGACATTGCTTTCTTCATAGACAAAAGCATTATGTCATCATAATGGTTAACGCACGCGTACATGCTGATCAATGCCTAGAAAGGTGAGTGCTTTGTTCAAGGCAAAAATGGTATGAGGACCCCGAAGGAAATTATTCATAAATGGTTGCACATCAATTCTGGCCGACTCCAAGACCTCATGCCATTAAAAGACACTCCTACAGTCCTTATAACAGGAGGATGCGGATTTATAGTGGGTTTTCATACTGTATATCCTTGCCTTTTGACCAACCGAGCGGAAAGGGTTCTAATATAGCAAAGCGACTATACGACCGCGGAGGCTATGTAGTTAGGATAATTGACATCGAATCTATTCCTCCAACGGACACTATCTGTCATGAATTTTTGCGTGGAAATCTGTGCGACATCTCTACTTGTATCGCCGCGGCTCGAGGTGCCACCATGATACTGCACTTCGCCGCCAACATGGGTGGAATGGGCACTATACATGGTGACAACGATGCCGAAATTTATGCACAAAATCATACCATGACTCAGAATATACTAAAGGCAGCATCCCTTCCTGGAAGTACTGTGACAAGATTCTTTTTCGCATCTTCGGCTTGCATATATCCTCAGAGACTTCAAAACGAAGAAGACGTTTCTCTCAAAGAGAGTGATGTCTTTGCTTTTGATGGTTCACTCCCCAACCCCCAAGGCCTCTATGGTCTCGAGAAATTAAACTCGGAGCTCCTGGTTGCACAGTATGCGGACAGATTCGAGGTAAGAATTGCTCGATTTCATAATATTTATGGTCCCGGGGGCTCGTGGAATAACGGCCGAGAAAAAGCTCCTGCCGCGCTCCTACGAAAGGCTCTCGCGTGTCGCCGTCTCAGCGATCGATCATTAAAGCCACCCTCCTTCGAGATATGGGGAGATGGGACCCAGAGGAGAAGCTTCCTCTTCATTGATGACGCTGTAGATGCCCTCCTGAAGCTTCTATTTTCTTCGTGCTCAGAGCCGGTCAACATAGGATCAGATCAGGCTGTGACTATTCAAGAGCTCGCGGAGATTGCCCTGGGTTCTGCAGAAGCACAAGCAGAAATTACGTATGATGCAAATAAACCGGTGGGAGTAGCTTCTCGGAATTCGAACAATGAAAAAGCCTTGGCTGTCCTCGATTGGCGCCCGTCTATCAGTCTACAAGAAGGAATGAGAAGAACATCCGAATGGATCCAGATTCAGCTTGATAATCTCCTTTCTGAAGATGCTCAACAGAGTTTACACCAGGAGGAGATACTTAGAACATTGCTCAGAAGTAAAGTCATCGATCTGGCAGCAGAACGCCTGACTTTTGCGATCATCCTACCCATCACCTCGAGAGGATTGCGTAACCCGAACGACTGCCTCGTCAACTTGCGCAGTTTCTGCCAAACCTTGAAGGATACGACATGGAGAGACGTCGAGGTCTCCTCAGACCAGAAATATCGTTTTGTCATTTATCTAGCAGTCGACGCTGAAGACACGTTTTTGCGGCAGGAAAATAAGGCCCATGAAGTGATCTTGGACCTTGGGGTTCCCCCTTCGCAAATCCGAGAGATCGTCAACTTTGATCATCCCAAAGGTCACGTGTGTGCCCTGTGGCGTGACTGTGCTCGAGAGGCTTACAAAGATGGGTGTGACTACTTTGTGCTAATGGGAGATGATGTCACGTTGTTAGACGAAGGATGGATGCGAAAGTGCCATTCTACTTTTTCCTCCCTCTCAGAATCTTCTGGCATTCCTTTTGGCCTAGCATGTGTCGCTTTCACCGATGTGACATTTCCGGGGATGCCCACCTTCCCAATTATTCACAAATCTCACATGGAAGTTTTCGGGGGGCATGTGGTACCCGAGGTGTTCGTTAATCAGGATGGAGACCCGTTCCTTTTCCAGCTATATCGCCGCTGGGGGACCTCGGTAATGCTTTCTTGCCGCCTAAAGAACGGAGTCGGCGGTTCTATTGATGCTCGATATAATAAACAGCATGTTGAGGGGTGGTCATTGACGCCCCTCCTCCGTGCTGAATGCGCTGTGACAACGTATCTCCGAGATCGCCACGGTTTTGCCACCGCCCATATTGAGAATGTCAAGAAACTGACTTTAGACGTGATCATCCCCTGCTACAGAGTCAATCTAGAGATCTTATCAACTATCCTTTCTCTCGAGGCGCCATCTTCTACTGCGGTAACCTTTATCATCATTATCGACTCACCAAATTCCTCGTCTATACCTGCGCTCCTTGCACGGTATTCATCTAATCCAAATGTCAGAATTAGAGTGAACGACACTAATCGTGGTGCATCATATTCTCGTAATAGAGGGCTGGAAGAGGCGTCGGCCGATTGGGTTCATTTCCTCGATGATGACATCATCCCATCCTCTAACCTTTTGTTTGCTGTATCAGATGCAATACGCGGCAATCCTGATGCTGCTGGATTTGTCTGCAATACTCAATTCCCCACAACAACAAGCGTATTCACCACTGCTGTACACCTTGCTGGGGTGACATACTTCTGGGATATTGCCACAAAAACAGAAGTTGACGTACCGTGGGGTGTTACAGCAAACCTGGTCTCACGCAGAGTGCTAATCCCAAAATACATCGAAGCCGAGAACGAAATTCCCACTCCAACAACATTCTCTCTGGCATACCCAAAGACTGGCGGGGGTGAGGACATAGACTACTGCCTTCTGCAAAGAGCAAACCACCAGTCTGTTCACTACAAAGGTTCAAATATCGCTCCAGGATTTTTTCCAGCACCTGACGCTATCGTTGAGCATCCTTGGTGGGATAATGGAAAGCGAAGTTATTGGAGATTTCACAAATGGAGTATTGGAGACGGCCATCTCATCGATGCATATCCGGATTTGAGTTACCAAGACTATACTCCAAACAGTGCCGAATGTTTTTTGGTTACTTTGTCAATCTTTTGCTTCGGCATCGTCACTTTATCTTCGACGACAATCCTCTTCAGCATAAAACTGAATCTATGTATTTTTGCTGCAAACGTGATCCATGATATTTATCGGCACTTATTTCTCCATCCGGACCGCAATGTCACATTGAAAATCGATTCTCGGATTCGACGAAATAGTCTTCTTTGGACTATTGCAATTATAGAGAGCTCTTTGATACGAATGTTCAGCGAACTGGGGAAATTGAGGGGAATTGTAGAAAGGAGAGAATGGGGAAGTATTGGAAAGCGATTTGATTGGTTCGTTGGTCGGGTACCGGGAGATAGGCCAAGGAAAGAGGAAAGAAGGAATTCGGTGGAGCGTGTTGGCGTTATAATCGTGCTTTTGTTGTTATTGAATTGATTTCCAGGCCTTTTTGTTTTGGAACAGACTCTTAACTCTGCTGTTGAACCCTTATATCACGAGATTGATTACTGAGTTCTAACTGATGACAGCCGAATTATGACATTGGAATGGTTACATGATAAACAACTAGTGAATAAAATATTCACGCCCAACGAAGGCCAGTGACTTGGAAGTGTTTTCAGGGTCTTTGTGATAGAATCCTAACATGCCTTTGCCTATTTCGTCTCTCCCTTGATGCAATCAACTGTCGTGGACAATAAATAGCTCATTTCACTTCGGGTGATTCATTATATTATTCTTCTATCACAAATCATCACCTGAATCACATCTGAGATATAAATTGGTGGTGAACAATCGGGGTTCTATCTCCCTGGTGAGCATACCTTCGAATTTCACCGCTGAACATCTTTCTAATTGAAGACAACATCAATCTTTATGAGCATGCAGTTTGATGATTTGCGGTCTAGAATTGCTCGAGACTCGGGGCATGACACAAAGGTAATTGGAAACTTGTCGTCCAAACTTAGGTTTTCTGATTTCGTCCATGAGGTAGTAGAAAGAATACATGTTCGAAATTAGATGACTTTATGTTACAGCTTATTAAGGAAATATCAAACTAGCTTCCTACCGAAGAAAGCTAGTCACAAGGGTAGCTAGCTGGTTTATCTCAAATACTTTTAGATACGTAGATAAATCCATCTTGACGAATACTATCGGGCCTTCGAAATGGCAGAGACTGTATATCACTTTACGCCAACTCAAGATTGGTTTTCTCACAACATTCCTAGCTGGACATCCTTGATCGCAGAGGTTAAGAGCCTCACCTCTAGCCCTCGTGTACTCGAAATTGGCTCATGGGAAGGGCGATCAGCTGTCTTCCTCCTCATAAAACTTTGTGATACCGGAGGATCAATCGTTTGCATTGATCATTTCGACCTCGGCACAACCGTGGCTGGAAAGGAACGCTTTTCGAAGATCCAGCATAATCTTCGTATCGCAGGAAGAAATAATTATCGTGTTATCCCACAGTTCAGTTTCCCTGCTCTTATGTCATTATTGAATGAGGAGATAAGAAAAGCAGAGGCTGGGTATGATTGGATATATATTGATGGATCTCATGAAGCAGATGATACCTTTTTAGACGGGGAGCTCTGTTGGCGTCTGGCAAAGAAAGGCGCTATCGTTATCTTCGATGATTATCATTGGAGTGTCGAACCGGAAGATAGCAAACATCATCCCAAACGCGGTATCGATGCTTTTTTGAAACTGCATGAAGGAGAGCATTTTAGGCTCTCAGAACCAAGCCACTGGCAAGTTGTCCTCAGAAAAACGGTGGATATGCGAATCGGATTCCTACTCGATGACAAGCATAGCTTCTCATTGGAGGAATTTGGTTATGGAATAAATCTCGCCTTTACTATTGATTCTTCATTTTCCATTGCTGCTGCTGTGGCGATGCGTACTGCTGTAGAACATACACCAGGTCGCATCTCCATCTATGTGGTTGATTGCGGGTTGACGGAGGACGACAAGAGCACGCTACGTCAATGCTTACCTAGGTCCTACGACGTAACACTTTCCTTTCTTCCATTACCAGAAAAAAGTATTTCGAGAGAACTTGGTCCTGTATGGGCCAAGCTTGACCTCTTTGAGATCCTTCCAGTTGAACGCGTGCTTTACCTTGACGCCGATATCCTGGTCCGAGATAACCTGACGCCTCTGTGGAAGACAGACCTCCAGGACCAAGCCTTAGGTGCTGTTCCTGATGTTGGTCATCCGATGGGATACAATGCATCAGACAAACGGCCGTATTTCAACGCAGGTGTTTTGTTAATGGACTTGACGAAGATTAGAGAGATGGGAGTTGTTGAGTTATTGGAGATGCGAAATGCCAAGTTTCGCGACCAGGATGCATTGAATCATCATTTCAAGGACTGGGTCTCTCTATCCTTGCGATGGAATGCCCAGGGACTTGGAACTTATGCCTCATATCCATCTACAGATCGAGAGCTACTGAACCTCGAAGACATGAATGATCCTGCCATTGTTCATTTCACAGGACCGGTTAATCCATCTTTTATCGAAGTCCTGAACCCGTATGTTCAGCCAACAACAGCAAAACCGTGGGGATATCTTGGTTCACCTGGACATCCATTCTCTGGAGAGTGGTGGAATGCACTTGCGAAAACACCATACAAAACCTCCAAAGATTGCGTTTCCAAGAGAGAAATTGTTGAGCAAAAGATCAGTGAGGCAGCCGAAGAATTTCGAAAGCGAGTTCTTGAGGAACCATGAAGCAAGGTGATTCGGTCAATAATCAAACTAAGAGTAGTTACAATTTGACGTTGGTTAGATCCATTCGTGAGACTTTTGAACACGAACTCAGTGTGTAATCGGAACTTTAAATATAACAACACACGGTCTAAGCCAAGCAGGTAACAGCTCAAGACTAAGGTATCACCTGCCACCTCATTTCCACTTCATGGAAAACTTCGACCCTTTTGACAACTGTAAATCCTAGTTTTTCAAAGAGGCAGATGCTAGGCTGATTTGAATCAGAGATACGCGCTACAAGTCGATCAGGAGTGATTATTGAAGTCAGGGATTTTGGAGATTGAGTTGCCCGGATATGATCGAGGTAGGGTTGCAGATTAGAGCGAGCAGTTTCCTGATCTCTAGTACGGGGACGGGTGAAGGCCGACCATTGACCGGTGGTATAAGTCAGCAAGAGGAGAAGTGTCTCAGTTGCAAGTCCTTTCCCCCGAAATGCCCTGTCTGAGTGGAGGCTTGGCATCATTGGCAAACGGATACATAGAAAACAGGCACCTGCAATCATGATCTCTACTTCCACTTCAAAATCATCCTCTCCTTCTCTTGTTTCAGAGGCTGCGCTCAAGTGATCTCCCTTCAAGAACATATTCACATCGCCAACCATCGGAAGAGCTACGATCCTTGGATCCTCAGGAGAAAGATGGATCTCGCGAAAATTTGCGCCAAGACTGGGTAGTCCATCCCCAGAGTGGCGAGAAAGTATAATGAATGTTAGTTTATCCGCATCTTTTTGCCAAGTCTCTGAATAAAAATAAGATCGCCGAGCGGGACTTGAGATATTCTCATACGTTGCATGTCATACTCTTCTTGTAATGTTAAAGGTTCACTAGCAGTGAGCTCTCTTAGTTCAACATCCGACATCCATTCATGGTATTTCTTGCCATTTAGTATCAGAAAGCGGGAATTGGATTATAGCAGATTTTGCTTACAGGGACGTGATGTTTTACATAGGGTACCAGCACTGAGTTTCTGCCAAGGAGAACGGTGCTGATGTTTTCTCTCATATTGTGGCAGGCATTCGAGTTTGTCAAGTTACGAGCAGGTCACATTTGTCACTCTGAATGAACCGGAAAAAGCAAGGTGAAAGAAAGCATAGTAAGTGCATCCCCGGCTGATTCAAAAAAAAAAACAGTGCATCCCCGGCTGTGCGTCAAGATGATAGTCGCGTAGAGATTAGCCGTGTACCGACAAATTCAACTGTGACCACGAAATATGTCGATAGTAGGTTTTGAGAACTGTAGGTCAACTTCTTGTTATACAGGTTCTCTAGCCATGTGACAATTTGTTCCGAAACAGAGTGAAAATACAGTTAAAGAGTCTTTAGCAAAATCGGAAGGTTTAAAAAAATAAGCTCGTCGAAAGCTGTGTCATATTTATTTGAATCTCTAACTCACAGATATGGACAGCGCCGAGTTTCATGCCGCAGTGAGGATCTTTGTAGCTACTACGCGACATGACCCAACAGAAATTCCTCAGGTTTATGAAGCAGTACGATCAGTGCCCAATGCTCACGTTTCCACCTATGGTTCGTCGGCACTTGAACTCGGATTTTGATAGTGCCAAGTCAACCTGCAGGTCATATTGCAAAACTTGTCGGGATGCCTCGCCACTCGCGCCATGTCGGTCAAGGTAAAACACTACCTTGATCTTCTTGAACATACTGGAGTTGACCTTGCACTTGCCAAAGCTCTTAAGTTCTTGCGACCTGAAACGAACCCTCCCGTTCCTTGGCATCGCATTATCGGCTCTTCTGGTGCCATATCTTCAAGAGGTCCAGGAACTAACGGCGCTCGTAGACAACGTGATGCCCTTGTAGCTGAAGGTGTTGAGGTGACGGAAACGCAGGACGGTGAATTCAAAGTGGATTTAAGAGAATACGGATGGTTTCCCACTGTTCCTGTCGCAGCTGAACCACAAGAGGCTACAAGACAATGATAACATTTTTCTTAATGGTCAATTGCGGTGGCCTCTTGCCGTGTCCTATCAATGTCACTATAGAAATATGAAATTGGTATTAATCAAGTGCTACAGGCACAGCTTTTTGTAAAGAGCCGTCTGTCTTAATAGGAGCAAAGTATATATCTTTCTTCATGAAACCCACTCTTCTTGCCACTCTCGCCATCGTGCCACTTGCCCAGACCGTCACTGCTTTATCTTCCGACACAGACACTGCACTCTTTTATTTGGTCTCGAGTTCAACTAATGCTGCCTCCAACCTTTTGGTACTCGTTTTGTTTCAGCAGCAGTACATTGACTGACTTACGAGCTAACTAGCCTCTCAGAACTGTCGGTGGTGCCAGTGGTTACTCGACATTGACTGGGTCAGGCCAAATTGGTCAATTTTACTTTTCCCAGGGAAAACTCGTGGCAGTCCCGCCCTAGGGTTCGAATAATGCCCAAAGACCGCTCATTGGCGCCATTCCAAGTTCTACAGGATGTACCAGCTATGGTCCCCTGGGATTTACACAGGGTTCAAGTTCGGATAAATGTGCCAAGTATGATTCATTTTACATTCAATCAGAATCGCAACTTGGGGCGCTATTGTCGTTGAACTTCCTAGGAGGATTCTATGCATGCGGAAGCAATCAGGATGTGAGTAGAATTCTCACCTTCGGATCACAGCCAGGGTTCATATTGAATAAGGTGTGGTACTTGACCTCGTCAAGTAATATACCTTCCAACATCATTTGTAATCCCATTAGCCTCTGGACTGTCCCCGTCTAAGATGGTTGTTTTTCACCTTCACTCATTGAATATCTCATTGAATCATGGTACAGGATTATGCGGCAGTGAAACTGTCCCATAGCAATCTTCCAACAAAACACATATAGAAGTCAAGAGTAAAAAGAAGTTAGATGTACGTGATCAGGAGTAAAAGAAGCATCGCATGTAAAACTGTAAGACTAGATTAGGTATCCTTCCTTGCTATCGTTCCATCTCTTTCATCAGATTTGGTGAACTCTGGTAACCTGCTGAGTTCACCGTTGTTAAAGGAATATGCTCGTCAGGAGATGCAGACGGTCCTGGTGACAAAGAACGTAATACCGGGGTCGTTGCTGAAAATCCAGGTCCAGATATCGATGAACGTCGTCCATCAGCGCCAAAAACCTCTGCCATAGTCCCTCGCCTCTTCGGAGGGCTATGTCTCGCGGCGCTATAATAATATTTGAAGGAACCCATGATTTCCATTGCAAAGTCAGCTGTAGACATGAGTGAAAGATTGAAGATCGTGCAATGTGCGAGGAAAGTAGATACGGGATCATCAGGCCTTGTAATACAGTGGGTGAGGGAGCTTACAATAGTTAATCCTGATGATTGGGCACGTAAGTATGCTATCCACATCGAATTAAGTGACGCACGAATCCCAAAGTGGTTTCCAGATGCTGGTAGGTTTTCCATCTCTACTATACTCTTTGAAAGAGTATGCCCACCACATGAGAATCGAAAAAAAGACCATCTTTTTGTACAGACCATAAGAATTGCGTGAAAGTACATACCGAGATCAGTCTAAGTGCCAGGTCGACAGAAATAGGGGGAAACTCGCCTCGATACATATCGCTAACGCGCTCAATCCATCAGCAATGTTGGTAGCAGTCCAATAAGAAGTTGCTACGACGAACTATCAGATAAGCACCTCGCAACAATGAGAGGATAAGTATACCAGATATGACCCTGTTTTCCAGGGCGCTGAACTAAGTTGCCCATGAGCTTCAGGAAATGGGACATTGACATTAACGCACAACGAATGACTGGTAGAAGGTAAACATCACAATTAATTTGATTGCAAGAAACTTGGCCATGGGTCGTCGCCCTTTTAGTTCATCTGATGTGAGGCCATAGAACAATAGAAGACCATAGAGAGCTATACTAGAACCATCAACATTGAAAATCCGAACCTCATGAGTTTTCTTCTGACAGAGCTATGGGATAGAAGTAAAAAAAACAACACACCTGATACTGATAAAAGTGATACATTCGATATATACATTGGCCCAGCGTGGCGAGAAACCTGCTTGAGAACAGAGTACTCCAAACCGCTGGCAGATAATGCCGACTATCGAAGCAACTAAATAAAGTGAGTCTTGCCTGAAGGAAATACAATTAGGTTGCTCACTCACCTGGTCGGATGATCACATATTGCAACACGGACCACTAAACACTTGACATGAGCCGAGCATCCAGGAAATGAACATAATCCATAATCCATACTTTTACCGTATACAAAAAATATGGCTGCATCAGAAGGTCAGATCAATCCCTTGATTCGCATAGGAGTCAACTTGCCTTTGTAGGGCGATATCTCCAGCAGCAGAACTTGGACAGGCATTATTAATTGAGCACAAGGGAAAATGATAACTAGACTCACTGGTAGCGGTAGCGATGTCTTATTTTTCCGTTCAAGTGCGCGCTCTGCAGACCCATCGATGGCAGTGGCAGCAACGTATTCGATCAATAGGAGGCTATGATCCTTTCATACTCTGAATGCTATGAATGTACTGTATACTCACAGGAAAGCACTGAGGCCGATAGCCTGTGAGACACAGGAAATGCGCGATTGCAATCGCATTAATTCGAATAATTAATGGTGAAGAAGAAAGGACATGCCTCGTATACTGGTGTAGTGTAGACGTCAGAAAACAAGATCAGAAACAATGTGATAAAAAAACAGTACCAGTTTCGATAAGTGAGTAGTATGTGTATTCGCGAAAGAAACGATACGAGGCGAATGAGATGACAGCGTATACCGGAGGCATATAAAGGATGCGCAATCTATTGACGGGATTTCAGTCAACGGCTCAATAACGGGGACAACGATCGTCCCTCGAACACGAACGAAGACGAAGAGGAGGATTAAACTTGCACAGGTGGTACACGCCTGCGTATGAGATGAACCAAGCCAGGAAAGGTGAAGTGAGAGCAGGACCATTGAGAGTTGAAAGGCATCGTATGAATCGAAGGACACAGGAGAGTGCAAAGCATACATTTGGCGCTGTTGAGCTGGATTTGTATAGTTTCTAGGAAGAGAGATTCAATTAGTTTGTGAGATACATGAAGAGATATTGTAGCGGACCTGCAATGGGAGAGGACAGAAAACAGGGATATTATGATTGTCTATACAAAATATGAGCTTTTTCAAGTTGGCAGCACGTCAATAACAATGCTCACTAGGACCGTGCAGCCACCTGCAATGGCCCAGCCAATCCGGTGCGGAGTCCAGTGAATTCCATTCGAATCCCAAAATTTTGACTGATCAATCGCTATCTGGTTCTCCGACGGACATGACATGATTTTTGCAGAGCCTATGGAATGACAGAAATGAAGGAGGCAGCAAAAAAATTAGCAGAAGGGGACACTAGTAAAGAATGGATTCAAGGCGCCTGCGGCTGTGTCGCCGTTACATCGGCGACGTCGGCCGGCGATTGCCGGCTTAACAATATTTCTGGTCCTTTTCCAAGGGATTTTTGGAAGCATTTCCGGTTCCTTGAAGCAATATCTGTGTCGGATGTTTATCAGGTCAAAATTCACCAGACTTTTGGTGGCAGTGGTAACTCTGAGTATCTAGTC
>Ga0153940_1000847_pt1 | contig 14550 bp, 13 predicted proteins | sample TSNJ024MetaG_FD_104736 | JGI IMG/M metagenome (GOLD analysis project Ga0153940, IMG submission 104736) | Attine ant fungus gardens microbial communities from New Jersey, USA - TSNJ024 MetaG | ecosystem: Host-associated > Fungi > Mycelium > Unclassified | place: USA: New Jersey, Brendan T. Byrne...
CTGACCAGCGCTGGTACATGGCATTGTACTCCTCCACCAGCTCCCGCACCAACCCAAGAGGGAGCTGGGCGCCGTACAGCGTATCGTTTAGCCACTGGGCGGCGGCCTTCATAAGGGCGGGCTGATCCTGAATTACAATAAGAGAAAGCAGCTGCCGCTCCATGTCCGGAAAACGCTTGAATTCCACAGGAAGCCCGGGGCGGGGGTGGAGCTGTACGCTCTCGGGTGTCATTTGGCAGTCGTCCGCGAAAAACGCGGCCTTGGCCTGGCCAAAGCCCAAACGAAATCCCCCCGGAAATTCGGCGCCGCAAACACATCCCATATGAAAAGCAAGGGCGATGGACGCAAAGGCGTCGGCGGCGATGGCCTCGATCTTCCTGCGATGGCTGTCCCCCTCATCCAAAACCAGCAGCAGCCGCTCGTGCCGGGAGTTGAACATGTCCAGAAAGAAGCCGCACTTATGCAGCGCCATATAGCTCTTTACCTTCTCCTCAAATATGTTCAGGTGGGTCAGGAAGGCATCGCTGCTTACCGGGAGATAGTCCAGGTCATAGTAAAAAAGTGCGCAGTGCTGAAGCCCCGCGAACTGGCTGTCCAGACTGGCCAGCTCGGCATAGGCCGTCTGCTCCCGTTCCGGGTTGAGCAGCTTGCGCAGCAGGGTGCGCACATACTGAGCGGACAGATTCATGTTCATCATTGGCTGAGGGGCGCGGGCAGGCTCCGGATGAGACAGTCTGCTGATAGCCTTGCGAATGGATTCTACCAGGGGCTTTGCCTCGATGGGCTTGAGCAGGTAGTCCACAGCCCCGTTGAGCAACATGGTGCGTACATACTCGTAGTCACTGTGTCCTGATATCGCGATCACCTGGGTGCGCAAGCCTTTGTTCAGGATAAAGGCAAGCAGGTTCATCCCGGTCTGTTCCCGAAGGATAATATCGATGACGGCGATCTCCGGCCGTTCCTTTTCCAGGATAGTTTTGGCCATCGCGGGAGTCTGGGCGGAAAAAATTTCGGTGATTCCCAGCTGCTTATGGGGCACCAGGCAACGGATGGCCGTAATTACATGTTTTTCATCGTCAACAATTAACAGCTTCATGACACGTCCCCCTTATTAACGGATCCTTCCCCCTCGTCCAGGAGCACCTGCTTGTAGGGCAGCTCAAGCCGAACGGTGGTTCCGCCCTGATCGTTTGCGTAGATGGAAAACTTGCAATCAGAGCCGAACCGGAGCAAAAAGCGCAGATAGACATTGGCGATGCCGATGCGGTTGTCTCCGGCAGCTTGGCCGCTTAAGTGCTCCACCTGCAGCATGTCGCTAAATTCTCGGGCGGCGGGCGGATACAGTGTTTGCATAAAGTCCATATCCTGACGCAGGCGCAGCAGACGCTCGGTGACAGCCAACGCCTGTGCCTGCGTAATAGGAATGCCGTTGTCTTCCATAATCATCACCAGCCTGTTTCCATCAATACGGGCAAGCAAGCGGATATAGCCTCCCCTGTGCTCATAAAGCCGGCCGTGGATGACCGTGTTTTCCGCCAGCGGCTGTAGGCACATCTTGGGTACCAGGGCTGTCAGCACCTCGTCAGGCGCGTCAAGAATAAATTCCAGCGCCTGATCAAAACGGGCCGACTGAAGGGACAGGTACCTCTTCACATGTTCTATTTCCCGGGCCAGCGGCACCATGCTCTCGTCCACATTCATGGCGTACTGGAGCATCTGACCAAAGGACGCCAGATAATTGTAGGATTCCATGTCGCCGTTTTGAAGCGCCTTGCTGGCGATGCACTGCAGCGTGTTATAGATGAAATGGGGATTGACCTGGGCCTGAAGAGTCCGCAGGTCTGAGGTGCGGTTGGCCAGCTGCATCTGGTAATGACGCAGCACGAAATCATCCATAGAATCCAGCATGGAGTCGATGCTTTCCAGCAGCACCCCCACCTCGTCGTTGGCTGTATAGCGGATAAAATTGCTCAGGCGGGCGTCCTTGTTATAGCCTTCCCGGGAGATATTGGCGCGTATAAACAGGGCGATTTGATTTAGAGGGCGCACATACCGCAGCAAAACACAGAACATCAGCGCCGTAAGAAACACCAGATAGAAAGCGAAGACCCCCATTAGTACGATCTGGGAGGTAAGTGTATCCCGGTACACGTAATCGAGCGGGGTTACAATATACAGCCTCCATGGGCAGTGGCGGCTGTCAAAATCCCGAACGGTGACCAGTTGGCCGTTTTGGGTATAGCTCCCTATGGCAGGAGCGTCCTCCTTGAGCCACAGGTCAGCGCCGTATTGGGGATCGCTGATGGATTTGCCGATCAATTGGCTATCGGCGGCATAGACAATTTGGCTGGTATCGTCAATGAGATATACCGCCGCCCCCTCATCGTGGGCAAAGGCGCAGTTGTCCTCGATATACCGGGTGGAAATATCCACCGACAGCAGCCCGACAATATCGGTGGAGTCGGGCAGGTTGTAAATGGGAGTGTGTACGGTAAATACATGCTGGGAGCGATTGGGTTTGGAAGTGACGAAATGACCGTAGCTTCCCATTAAGTGGCTGCTTTCCACCCAGATGGACTGATCCAGGGAGCCGGAAAATTGGCGCGGGTTTTCCGTTTCAAAGCTGTAATCGTTCCGGATATCCATATAATGCGCCAGGTCGTAGGTTGTGACCAGGAAGGAACGCCTCAGCTTATAGGCGGACAAGCGTATTTGCGCGGCGCTGGGGATGGAAGCGTAAACGCTTAGCATGTAAGCGAACAAATCTTGGGAATCCTTGGTTTCGCTGTTGGAAAAATTACCGCTGGTATAATTAAGAAGCCGCTTGGCGGTGGTGTTGTAGTAGATGCTCCTGGAGGCCTCCACACAGGTGGTTATGTAGTAGTCCACATTTTGAACAAGGGCGTCCCGCAAGGGGACAAGCTGCTCCTCGTAGCGCTCCAGGGAGGCGCGGTAGGTGTAGGAGCGGAAAAAACTGAAATAGGACAGCAGAGCAGCCGTGGTTACCGTGACAAACACGATAAGCAGCTTATTGCGGATGCTCCAAAAGGGCTTTGCGGCTTTTTTGCTCATAGTAATCCCCCGCTCCATGTGTTTCCTTATAGTATCACACAGATGGGTTGCATAGCAATATCTACTAATTTTCGAAATAACCCTGTAAATAATTGGTCAAAATTATCCACCGCCAAAGTCAAGATTGTTTGTTTTGTTATTCGGCTGAAAAATATATACTGAATCCACACAAAAACGGAGGGGTACTATGCAAATATCTCAACAGCAAAAACGAAAGCTTGCGGAAATTGGCGACTATATAATCTTCATGGGTCCCGCGCTGGTTTTATTCTGCGTGTTATGCCTGGTCCCTTTCTTTCAACAGATTTGGTATTCCTTTACTGACTGGGACGGGATCAAATCCAGCTACAACATGATGGGCATATCCAACTACATAAAGGTGTTTCAGGATACGAAATACTGGTCCTCCATGTGGTTTACCATCAAGTTTACCTTCTTTGTCCTCCTGTTTACCAACATCATCGGCTTTTTGTGGGCTTACTGGCTTTCCAAAAAGGTGCCCCTGCGCAACTTCATGCGGGCCGGCTTTTACATGCCCAAAATCGTGGGAGGCGTCATCCTGGGCTTTGTGTGGCGGTTCATATTTCAAAACCTGTTTCCTGTACTGGGACAGCTGACGGGCATCGAGTGGCTGTCACAAACGTGGTTCGCCACGCCGGAATCCTCCTTTTGGGCCATGGTTATCGTCATGTCCTGGAGCATGTCCGGGTACATGATGATCATTTACCTTGCCGGGCTTACTTCCATCTCGGACGACTACCTGGACGCCGCCAAGGTGGACGGAGCCAAGCAGCGCCATGTTATGTTCCGTATAGTGATTCCCCTTATCATGCCCTCCATAACCCAGTGCCTGTTTTTAAGTATTGTCAACTGCCTGCGGGTGTACGATCTCAATATCTCGCTGACCAATGGAAATCCCTTCCGAATGTCCGAGGCAGTCACCATGAATGTTTATCAGACAGCGTTCTCTTCCAATCAACTGGGGTACGGCTCCGCCAAGGCCATGATGCTGGTGTTCATAATCGCGGCGATCAGCATCTTCCAGGTGGCTATGACCTCACGGAAGGAGGTGACCCTGTAATGACAAGCATGAAGCTGCGCGCCCGGGCGGGCCGGTACGCCATGATTGGGGCGCTTATAATCTGCCTTATCATTGTACTGGTGCCCTTTTACATAATCATCATCAATTCCTTTAAGCCTTACGCTCAAATCGCCCGGGATATATTCAGCTTGCCCGGCGACTCCTTCACCCTGGTAAACTACCAAAACGCCTGGCGGCGGCTTAACTTTGCAAACTCGCTGAAAAACACCGCCATTATATCTATTTTTTCCAACATTGGCGGCGTGGTATTTTCCAGTATGACCGGCTATTGGATCACGCGACACCCCAACAGGTTCACCAAAAAATGCTATTATGTCATCATTGCCTTTATGTCCATCCCCTTTCAGGCGCTGATGATCCCCTTTGCGCAGCTTACCAGAAACCTGAACCTAAGCAACAGCCTTTGGGGCATTAGCATATGCTTCTGGGCCATGACAGTACCAATCAGCACCTTTATTATCGCGGGAGCGGTAAAAGCAATACCGGTGGAAATCGAAAGCTCCGCACGCATCGATGGATGCAACTCCCTGACCACCTATTGGCGAATCGTCTTCCCGCAGATCAAGGGCTCGGTTTTCACCGTGGCCACCATAAACACACTGTGGTTCTGGAATGATTACCTGATGACCCAGCTGGTACTTTCTAAAAACTCGTTGCGCACCATTCAGATATCCATGCAGTCGCTGTTCAACGAGGCCTTTTTTGCCTGGGACGTGGCATTGGCCGCCCTGACGCTTTCTATCCTGCCGTTGCTCGTCTTCTTCATTATCGCCCAAAAGCAGGTGCTGGCCGGTGTGTCGGCAGGCGCTGTCAAGGGTTGATATTGAATGTTCGGTATTTTTGGACATTCCTGACCAGGATAAACCGGTGTAGGGGCGGCATTCTGCCGCCCGCGTAACGCCTGCATGCAGATGATGGGCGGCGGGCGGATTTCGGGCGGCAAGAATGCCGCTCCTACAAAAAATATTAAATATATAGGAGGTAAAACAGTGAAAAAGATAATATCCATGCTTCTGGCGTTGGTAATGGTATGCGCTTTGGCCGCCTGCGGCGGTAACACCACAACCAGCACATCCACCGCGCCCCCGTCGACCGCTGCCGCTACCGATACCGCCACCGCTGCCGCCGAGACTCCATCGGAACCAGCCGGCAAGCCGGACGGCTCCGTCAACCTGACCATCATGCTGGCTCTGGGCCAGTGGACCGACAATTTTGACGAGCTGGTGGAAGCCTACAAGGCGGAAAACCCGCAGATCGGCTCCATCGAGGGTGAATTCCCCAGCTCCTCCACCTACTGGGATTTACTGAAATCAAAGCTGGCCTCCGGTGAAATGCCCGACATTTTCGGCTGCGGCTTTGGCGAGCAGATTGCCCAGTGGCACGATTACCTGGCAGACATCAGCGACCTTCCGGCCGCCGCGGACCTCACTCCCGACCAGATCGCCCAGTGCTCCCTGGACGGCTCCACCATTCAGGTGTTCCCCGTCTACGTGGAGGGTTGGGGCATCCTCTACAACATGAAATACCTCAACCAGGTTGGCTGGGAGAAAACGCCCGAGACCAGGGATGAGCTGGAGCAGCTCTGCAAGGATCTTACAGCGGCCGGCATACAGCCCTTTATGCATCACTATGCCGAAACCAGTCTGAGCCTTACCAACCACCTGGGCTCCACCTGGGTCACCAACAAGGAAGACCCCCTGGGATTTTACGAACAAATGAAGACCGGCGTTGACATGGATCTGGCCAACGACCCCGATCTTAACGAAATGCTGGATTACTACGACCTGGTGCTTCAGTACGGCAACGCCGACTATATCTCAACCGACAAATGGGTTGGCCGTAACGCCTTCTTCCTGGAGGAAGCCGCCATGATTGACGACGAGGGCTCCTGGGAAATTCCCAACATCATGGAGGTCAACCCTCCCCTGGCCGAATATGTGGTGCAGGGCTTGGTCCCCATCTCCAATGACGCCGCCAATAACCGGCTTCAGCTGGCCACAATAAACGCCGCGATCTACAAGGAAGGCGAAAACGTGGATGAGGCCAAGAAGTTCCTTAACTGGCTATGTACCAGCGATACCGCCCAAAAATGGCATCAGGAGAAGATGGGCAACATCCCTGCCCTCGGCTCGGTTGAGGTGCTGGATACCCTTTCCATCCTGGGGCAGCATGTATTCAGTTATATGCAAACCAACAAGGCCCACGAGACTATGACCCCCTGGACTCCCGACGGCGTCAAGGATAACCTGGGCGAGGTATGGAGTCTTTATGTAGGCAAGCAGATTACCCGTGAGCAATTCTTTGAGCAGTACCAGAAAATTTGGACGGATTACGCTGCCTCTAAATGATATGTAAAAAGCTCCTCTCAAAAACAGATGAGGTTTGGGTACCCGCCAAGCTTCATCTGTTTTTTTATGTGTATTTTTTACGGTGTTGTGATATAATATCTTAATATTAAAAATATGGAGTGTGATTTTGTGGAGGTTGATCCCAGTAGTATTTCCCAGTGTATCTTTTTGGTAGTTTTATTGATGCTTTCCGCGTTTTTTTCAGCGGCGGAAACCTCTTTTACCTCACTGGGAAAACTGAAACTCAAAAACATGGTGGATTCCGGCGTAAAGGGTGCGGATAGGGTAGATAAGGTGTTGCAAGACAGGCAGAAGTTTATAAGCGCGATCCTGGTTGGTAACAATCTTGCTAATATCAGCGCTTCCGCTATCGCTACTTCTCTGGCTATTAAGCTTTCGGGCAATAGCAGTATTGCCGTTGGGGCCGCTACAGGGCTTCTTACGCTGTTGGTATTGATATTTGGTGAGATCACGCCTAAGTCTCTGGCAGTACAGCGTGCTGATAAGCTGACAGTGGTATTTGCCCGGCCTGTTTATTGGTGCATGGTTATATTGACGCCTATAGTTTGGCTGCTTAACAAAGTGACAAGCTCCCTAATCAGACTGCTTGGCGTAAGCGGGGAGAGGACGCCGCTGATAACGGAGGCGGAGCTTATGACCATCGTGAATGTGAGCCATGAGGAAGGCGTACTGGAAACCGGCGAACGTCAGATGATATATAATGTTTTTGAATTTGGCGATATGCGCGCTAAGGATATTATGATACCTCGTATGGACATTGTGGGTGCAGAGATCGACGCCTCTTATGAGGAGCTTTTTAAAATATTTGATGAGGAACGCTTTACCCGTATACCCGTTTACCGGAATAACAACGACGACATAATAGGCATATTGAATATTAAGGACTTTATCTTTTCAATGAAGGACAAGGATAACTTTTCACTTGAGGGGAATCTGAGAGAGCCGTACTTTACTTATGAAAATAAATCCATTGCCGAGTTGTTCAATTATATGCAGACGGAGAGGATACCTATGGCCATCGTGCTGGACGAGTACGGCGGAACCTCCGGTTTGCTTACGTTGGAAGATATAATTGAGGAAATAATGGGCGACATATCTGATGAATATGATGAGGACGACCAGGAAATAACGCTGATCCGGGAGCACGAATATGTGGTTGACGGCAGTGCCAAGATAGATGACGTAAACGAAATGATAGGCACAGAGCTTACTTCCGAGGATTATGATTCTATCGGCGGTTATGTAATGGGCTTGTTTGACCGTATACCTGAGGCAGGAGAACAAACGAAGGACGGAAAAGTCCGCTTTATCGTGGAGTCCCTTGATAAAAACAGAATAGAGGCCCTGCGCATACATATTGAGGCGTAAGACCTGTGCAAGTTCCTATACCGAACGGTGAAAACATTTACCGACGACGAGCCGATTGGTTGAACGTTTCAACGACTAATCGGCGACAGAGGAGGTTAATGTTTTCCTCGTTCTGTATAGGCTGGAAAAATGATTTGGAGGCCAAAAATGGATTTAAAACAAACCCAGACCATTAGTCAAAAGTTGATTATGACAACTGAGATGAAGCAATCACTTGCCGTTCTTCAAATGGGCGCCGTTGAGCTGACTGAAACCATCATAAAAGAGCTGGATGAAAACCCGGTTTTGGAGGAGGATTACGCCGGAACCGAGCAGCTTCTTGATTCGCTTGTAGCCGTGAGCAGGGATGTAAACTATGACAAAAACAACGCGGCTTATGAGGAGGAGAGGGAAAGTCCCATCAATTATGCCGTTAAAAAGGAAACCTTGAAGGATTTTTTGTATGAACAGGCCGGTTATCTTCATGAAAGCAGCAGGAACCAGGAAATAATCTCATATTTGATAGAAAGCGTAGACAGAAGGGGTTATCTGGGCTGCAGCCTTGAAGAGGTGGAAGAAGAATTTAAGGCAAGCGAGGAGGAGGTTCTGTATTGCCTAAGGCTCGCGCAGGATTTTCAACCTGAGGGAGTAATGGCCAGAGACCTGTCGGAGTGCCTCATGATACAGCTTCGTAAAAAAGGTGTAACTAACCCTTGTATTTTAAAAATTGCTGAGGAATATCTGACGCTGCTTTCAGAAAACAAGATGAAGAAGATTGGGCAAATATTAAATGTAAGCCCTGAAACGGCGGCGGAATACTGCAACCTGATACGCTCTTTGGAGCCTAAGCCGTCCCGTGGCTTCAGTGAAGGCGAAAACGACGCTTATATCATTCCGGAGGCTTATATTCAAAGGCAAGGAGACGAGATCAACGTGGTGATGAACTACGACTCTGTCCCACGGCTAAAAATAAGCCAGTATTACAAAGACATCTACCATACCGGAATGGATCAGGAAACCAAGCTTTATATGAAGGACAGGCTTAACTCGGCCCTGACGCTTATGAAAAACATTGATCAGCGGCATGGAACGGTTTTTAATATATTGCATCTGTTAGTCAAGCATCAAGAGGAATACTTTAAAAAAGGCCCCAGGTATTTGAAGCCGATGACCATCAGACAAATAGCGTCGGAGCTTGAATGTCATGAGTCTACCGTAAGCAGGGCTATTAAAGAAAAATATGTACAGACCGCTTTTGGCCTTATAAGAATCAAAGATCTTTTTTCATCAGGTTACTCCCTTAATCAACAGGATTGTTCATCCAGAACCATTAAAACTGAAATAGAAAGTCTAATACAAAATGAAAACAAGAAAAACCCATATTCAGACCAGCAGTTGGCCGAGCTCCTGGCTGAAAAGCTTATGCCTGTCTCACGCCGTACTGTAGCGAAGTACCGTGAAGAGATGAACATACCGTCTTCTACAAAGAGAAAGATGTTTTAATGAGCGGTATGCACACTAAAGAACGTATTTTTTATGCTTCGGCCAAGTTATTTTCAGAAAAAGGCTATTCTAATGTGTCGGTTCGGGAAATTGCGGATAATGTGGGTATTAAGGCTGCGTCCATATATAACCATTATCCGTCGAAAGAGTCGATACTTGAGGACATTTTTGATTGTATAAAAAAACGGCAGGATGCATTTCAACAAGAATTGGAAGAAAAGACAGCTTGTACTGATTATAAACCTGATTGGACGGACATGAGTTTAGTATATGATCCGTCTGAGCTGGAGCTGATGCTCTGGCTCACCAGGATAATGTATATGGAGCAGTTCACCTCAGACAGGGCTGCTGATATGCTGGTTGGCCGTACACAGAGATATTATGTGGACGGTTATCAGTATATTTTGGAAACCCTTTACAAAAAGGGCCGTATAAAAAATGAAAAAAATATTTACTATTACGCGGAAATAATGGCGCGTCTGGCGCAATCTATGCAGCTGGAATTTGCCCATCCGGAATTAGAAAACAATATGGAGGATTCCAGAGTGCTTATTGAATTATTCTACGATATGATATTAGCCTATGAAAAAAAATGAGCAGCCGTAAGGAACTGTCGGAAAATAACTTGGACATTTTCTTGTCTTTTTGCCGGATTGCTTCGTCAGCTCCTCCTAGCGCACCTCCAGTGCGCGTCGTCGTCTCTTCCTTGCACTCCGACAAAAATCCTGCGAAAATTTGTCCAACTTATTTTCCGACAATTCCTTACTTATGGTACGGCTCTTTTTTTATTATTTTAAAGGCCCGGTATATCTGCTCCAGAAGAATGAGCCTCATAAGCTGATGAGGAAACGTCATATCTGAAAAGCTCAGGGAAAGGCGGCCTTTTGCGATCACCTCCCTGCTCAGGCCCAAGGAGCCGCCGATAACAAAGGTGATACGGCCGGTACCGTCGGCCATGGCCTTTTCTATATAGGAGGCAAGGTCAGGCGAATTCATTTTGCGGCCCTTTATATCCAGAATGATAACATGCTCATCACTTCCCAGCGCTTTTATGATGCGCTCACCCTCAGCCTTTCTTACCTGTTCCTCCTCGGCAGGGCCGCCCTTATCCCTAAGCCTTTCCTCAGGCAGCTGTAAAACCTCTGTGTTGGCGTATTTTTGCAGACGCTTTAAATATTCCTCCGTACCTTCACGCCAGTATTTTTCCTTCAAGCTTCCAATAGCAATAATCTTTATTTTTAACATGCCGCATCGGCTCCGATCTTTTCTACAATAACGCAGGCTTTATTGGATTATACCTGAATATATGCTATAATAGCAAAAATTTGTTTAGGGGGACGGCAAATGGAGCGCTTGGCTGAGCGGATATATACCAACCTTATTGCGGAAGGCAGGTATAAATTATTTATAAACGGTATTGGCGTCACCCTTTCGGTATCCTTTTTCGCCGTACTCATCGGAACATTCATAGGCTTGTTTGTAGCCTTGGCAAGGCTGTTTCTTCCGGACGCCATAAATAATATTAAAAAGCGCAATCAAGATCAAAGGGGATACAAAAAGGTTGTAAAAGATATTTTTGTAATATTCCCCCTGAAGGCGATAGTCAAGCTTTGCTCCGCGTACATAGATATTATCAGGGGCACCCCCTCTTATATACAAATATTGATTTTTAACTTCGTTATATTCGCAGGCTTTATGAAGGTGGCGTTTCAGGCAGGCTGCGTTGCCTTTGGCGTAAACAGCGGCGCTTATGTGGCTGAGATAATCCGGGCGGGGATACAATCCGTAGACAGGGGCCAAATGGAAGCGGGGCGCTCCCTTGGCTTTTCTTCGGGAGCAACGCTGCGGCTTATTATTCTGCCTCAGGCTGTCAGAAATATATTGCCACCGTTAGCGAATGAGTTTATCGTGCTTGTAAAGGAAACAGCCATTATTGGATATATAGGAATTCAGGATTTAGCAAAGGCGGCAAGCATTATTACCAGCCGTACCTTTGACCAGGCGGTGCCGCTTTTCGCCGTGGCGCTGCTGTATTTCATCGTTATTAAAATTTTATCCATTTTGTTTTCTCAGCTTGAGAAGCTGATGAGTAAGGCAGATTACTGATACGGAGGGAGAGAATACCTTGATTAGGGTGGATGACCTACATAAAAGCTTTGGTAAGCTGGAAGTGCTTTGCGGAATAACCGAGCATATCAAGAATGGCGAGAAGGTTGTGGTAATAGGGCCTTCCGGCTCAGGGAAAAGTACGTTTCTGCGTTGCCTCAACCTGCTGGAGGAGCCGACGGAGGGCCAAATATTTATCGATGGCGAATGCATTACCGATCCAAAGGTGAACGTTAATAAAATACGGCAAAAGATGGGCATGGTTTTCCAGCAGTTCAACCTGTTCCCTCATTACAGCGTACTGGAGAATATAACCCTGGCGCCTATAAAGCTGAAAGGAATGCGCGATGATGAGGCGGCGGCCTTGGCGGAAAAATTATTAAGACAGGTGGGGCTTTTGGAAAAAAAGGACGCTTACCCGTCTCAGCTTTCCGGCGGGCAGAAGCAGCGTATCGCCATTGCCCGGGCTTTGGCTATGGAGCCTGAGATCATGCTGTTTGACGAGCCTACGTCAGCCTTAGACCCTGAGATGGTGGGAGAGGTGCTGGGAGTAATGAAGCAGCTTGCCGGCGCGGGAATGACAATGGTGGTAGTAACCCATGAAATGGGCTTTGCCCGGGAGGTAGCCTCCCGCATATTGTTTATGGATCAGGGGCTTATAGTCGAGCAAAATGAACCGAAAGCTTTTTTTACTAAACCGGAAAACCCACGCACTATTGCGTTTTTAAATAAAGTATTGTAAAGATGTAATAAGAAGGAGAGATATTTAGTGAAAAAAATTATTGCACTTATGATTTGCGCCTTGATGCTGTTAAGCGCATGCGGAGGGACCTCGGCAAATTCCGGTACTGCGCAAAAGCCAGTGCTGGTTATGGGTACCAACGCGGAGTTCCCTCCCTTTGAGTTTATAGGGGAGACAGGCCTTGTTGAAAATTACGACGGAATCGACGTGGCTATTGCCATGCAGATAGCCGAAGACCATGGCTATACTCTTGAAATATCCAACATGGAATTTGACGGCTTGCTGGCAGCGTTGTCACAAGGGAAGATAGACTTTATTGCCGCAGGTATGAGCGTAACTGATGAAAGAAAAGAAAACGCCGACGCCAGCGTTGAATATTATTTGGCCGCTCAAAACATAATAGTGATGGGCGATGATGACAGCGTTACATCTGGAGCTGATCTGACGGATAAGACCATAGGAGTGCAGGAGGGTACCACAGGCGACATTATTTGCAGCGACGACATGGGTCTTGACGTTACGCGTTATAAAAAAGGCGCCGACGCTGTGATGGCTCTTAAAAAGGGAGATGTTGACGCTGTGGTTATAGACACGGCCCCGGCGGCTTCTTTTGTAAAAAAGAACAGCGATTTGAAGCTTATAACCGACGATGAATTTTTCGGAGAGGAAGCATACGCTATCTGGGTAAAGAAGGGCAATACGGAATTATTGGATAGGATAAATCAAACCCTGACAAAGATGTTGAATGACGGAAGTATTGATAAGCTGTCGGTAGAATACAGCGAGTAATTAGAAGTAATTAGGAGGCGTAAAAGCATGACCGGTGATATGGCGCGTTTTCTGTTTGTGCTGGTTTGCTTTCTGCTGTCGTTTACTTATAAAGAATATGCGTCCTCAAAAAAGGACGCATATTCTTTGCGTTTGGCACTGCTTTTCACTGTGCTTGGAGATTTTTGCCTGATACTTAAGGGCTACAGGACGCCGGGCCTGATATGCTTCTGTGCTGTGCAGCTAATTTATGCTTACCGCTTTACCGGTAAGAAAATTACGGCGGTCTTGATACCGGCTCTTATAATTATGTTCATTGCGGGCTCGAAGCTTGTGACGGAGGAAATTTTGCTGGGGACTATGTACCTTGCCTGCCTGCTTACCGCGGTCTGCTGTTCCTTCCTCAGCTCCCTGCCCCGGCCCAATAAAGGTATTGCGTCTTTGGCCATGGTATTGTTCCTGCTCTGCGATATAAACGTGGGCATGTACAATCTGGAAATATTCTCCGATTACCGAAATATTACCTTTGTCCTCATATGGATTTTTTACTGTCCGTCTCAAATTCTTCTGGCCTTTTCCGCAAAAAAGTTTTGAACCTATAGCGCAAGCCGTTTTGCTCATTCGTAAAAATCTCCGATTCCTCTGCTTTTACAAATCCATACTGTACAAGCCGGTCGGGATGTATGGGGAAATATGTGTCGCCGGACATGTATTGGAGGATAAGGGTCAAATAAATTTTATCGCAATATGGCATAGCTGTTTCGTATATGCTGGCCCCGCCTATTATGAACACTTCTTCCGAAGTGTTTTTATATTGTTTCAAAAGGTTATGAAGGTCATGCCGGACCTTAACGCCGGAAGGAAGGGAAGGTTTGCCGTGGCTTATGACAATGAGTCTTCGGCCCGGCAAAGGGCCCGGAAGGGATTCAAAGGTTTTCCGGCCCATTATAAGCGTGCTGCCCATTGTTATTTCCTTGAAGCGGCGCAAATCCTCCGGCAGGCTCCAGGGCAGCCTGTTATCCCGTCCAATTATAAGGTTATCGGCTATGGCGGCTATCATTGAGTTCATGTTATCTTATTCCTTTGAAAAGCCCAGAAGCTTTTTTAGTATCATACCTATGAGCTTGGGCATCCTAATCACTTTAAATTTCAATACAAACACCTCTTAATATATTTACAGTTCCTTATAAAAATAAGCAGCTAAAGCCAATAATTATAAGCAACGCTGCCAATAAAAAGCCGCAATAAGGAAAAATCCATACCAACATCATACCAATTCCCATAGATAGCAGGCAAAGGCCGGATAATCTTCTTTTCACAGGTCATCCTCCCTATTTCTATAACTATTTCATTCTATGTCGAAGGTATTAAAAATCTGCCTGTACTATAAAACAAATCTGGAATCAACGCAACGCAATTTCTTATTACAAAAAAAACGGCGCGTTATTTCCGCGCCGGTTCCTTATTTTGTTTCGGTATTTTGCAGGACTTTAAAAACGTCAGACTTACGGATAGGTATGCGAATACCCTTGTTGGTGCCA
>Ga0153940_1000850_pt1 | contig 14499 bp, 11 predicted proteins | sample TSNJ024MetaG_FD_104736 | JGI IMG/M metagenome (GOLD analysis project Ga0153940, IMG submission 104736) | Attine ant fungus gardens microbial communities from New Jersey, USA - TSNJ024 MetaG | ecosystem: Host-associated > Fungi > Mycelium > Unclassified | place: USA: New Jersey, Brendan T. Byrne...
ATACGTCTTTCTATGTGCATACAGAACGTCTTAATATAGCTAACAATATTTATATTTACAAATCTGTCTTACTTTTAATGACTAGTTTTCATTTTTCAAAAATATATCAATTAATCCGGTGTGGAAAGAGATTTTTCGTAGATGCTTTTTTTTATAGCATTTACTATCAATGGTCTATGTCTTTAAATATATTGTCTTCGCTGCATTCCATGTTGCTTGTGAAAGTAGCAGGTGCAAGGTCTTTACCACTTGATATTCTTACTGCACCGGGTTTTTTACTAATAAATATTTATAAGAAATACATTAGATACTACATTGTAAACATAACACAAAATGAAACAAATAACTATTTTTATGAAGAAAGGTACAACTTTAAACAAACTGCTATTACTTTGTCTGGTAATATGTTTTTGCCAAATTACACATGCTCAAGTTACAATCGGTTCGGGGGAAATCCCGAATGCAAATGCTTTATTGGATCTTAAAGAAACGAGTACGGGAACATCAAGTAAGGGTCTCCTGCTGCCTCGTGTATCACTGACCTCAACAGCATTAGCCAGTCCATTATCTGCTCATGTAGCCGGTATGACCGTTTATAATACTGCTACAACAGGCGATGTGACGCCCGGACATTATTATAATGATGGGACTAAATGGGTAAAACTCTTTCCTGAAGTATCATCTGTGACTCCTAAGTTTTTTTATATGCCGTCAATTGTACTACCTACAGATACGGCTGATCCATCTTATAACTCAGGAACGCAGGAGTTCACCATTGATTTATATGCACTTTACGGAGAACAATTTGGGCTGACTAATTCAGCTTCCTCGGTCAAAGGTGCGGGAGCGACAACCTTACCTGTGTTGGCAAGTAATGCTTTGGAGTATTTCATTACCTATTATGATAATACGGTTTTCCAGAATATTACATTGAGTAATACCGGGGTTTTGAAATATAAACTATTTGCACAATTTACTTATTCCGAAAAAACATTTATGAACATTGTTTTTAAAGTTAAATGACAATTGTTTGTAAAAAATAAAGATTAATAAATTATGAAAATATTTTATATAGCAATATTTTGTCTGTGTACAATTTCTGCATATGCACAGACCTCTGGGGTTAAAGATGCTAAACAGGAAACCAGCGGAAGCTATTCATTCCGTAGTGCTGCGATTAGTGTTCGTAATTATGAGACTAAAGCCGAGGTGTTTACCCATGCTTTTAATGATACTATTTCCCTGAAGGAAATGAAAGGATTGCCATTTCCTGTTCAGCCGGTATTTTTGTCGGTATATATACAGTCGGGGATGCTGTCTGCTTGTACTCTATGGAATAATCTGAAGGAATATAATGTAATAGATGAGGGTAGATTACTATTGCCAGCCAAAGAATCTGACGGAGACGTAAATGCGAAGCCCGAAGAAGATATATTCTCGATGTCATATTCTTTACCTCCCCAGTACACCTTGACTATAGAGGGAAATACAGCTACTTTTACTTTCCCCGAAATTTATGGTAACAGTCAGTACAATTTCACATTGGAGGGTACATTTACTATTATTTTAGTTAGAGACGAACCTTATAAAGACACATTATGACAAAACAAATCATTTATATATTCTCCTGTTTGTGCATAAGTTTACTCCTCTCACCACAAATCGGAGCACAGACTTGTAATACTAATTTCACTGTGAGCACTCAGATCAAGAATTCCACTTGTTTGTCTAATGGGGAAATTACCGTAACACTAGGAGGAGATCTTACCAATATATTTAATGTACAATACGGACTCAGTTCCCAAGGGGGATTCTCTATCAATCCGCAAAGTGACAATGTATTAAGAAATATACCTCCCGGCACATACGAATTGACAGTACGGGCTTTCTGTACAGTAGACAGCGAATACAGTACTGTTAAGAGTGTTTCAAATCTGGTGGTCGGAGGTACTTACAAGGTACCGGAAGTTTCACTTAACTCTGATGTTTCCCGAAAATCATATCAAGAGTGCAATACCGGTATTATTGCCCTGAATGTTACCAATGGTAGCGGGACTTTTACGTTTACTATTACTTCGGCGCCGGCAGGTGTAACGACACCCCAGGTAGTTACTCCTACAAAGAGTGGAAATGTTTATACTTTTCCTGGTCAAAACTATCCTGCAGGGAATTATACAGTGCAGGTGAGCGATGGATGTTATACATCGGTCAGGGATTTTACACTGGGAGCTATTACCGGATTTCCCGTTTTTACTAACCAGACTCAGACTTCTTTTCGTCCGGATGTAGATAATACTCAAGGTTCATGTGGTTATGTAAAATGGACTGCATCTTCAACTGAAGTTTCTACCAATCCGGACTATAAAAGATATTACAACGATACGATGTATGAAATAGGTGCTGCTCCTGCCGGACAGACACCAACTCACTGGACGAACTGGAACAGTACTGCTACCGGCGGGATATTATTGAACATATCTCCTAATACAATAGCTAATTTTTATACATCGAACAGTCTTGCAATTTATATACGTTTGAAAGGTTGTGATGACGTTTACAAAAGTTTTACTACTAATATAAAAAAGCCAACCTATTTTACTTATACTATGCGTGATCGCAATTGCGATAATTATACATATACAATGAGGGCATGGACTGATTATGATGGATTGTTTTGTTATCCATTAAATTTTGTAGTGAAAAAAACAACCGGGGGAGATGTAGTTTATAGTAACCCCAACTGGTTATATAATGTCAACTCTAATGATATAATGACTTTGGAGTACGATACTCAGTATACTGTAACATGTACAGACCAAAATGGTACGGTAGTTACTAGTTCCATTTCTGCTCTAAATCGAAACATTACATTTACCCCCAATAGGCTTAATTGCGACAGTTATCAATTGGCTTATTATCTACCAAGCGGAACCCATAAATGTATACCTGTCGAGGTGACTATTACTGATCCCAATAATACAGTAGTATGTACTCAAACTCTTACTAATACTACGACAACCTATTCCTGTCCTTTGGAGTACGGCAAGACATATACCTTCACCGCAGTATATGCCGATGGTTTCACTTATACTACAACCCGTAATGTAGCATCCACATTACCGACAACCTATTCCCTGACCACATCTAGTTCATATGACGATAAATGTTCCGTAGATAGAGGAGGCCTATATATATCCGCAAATGCAAGTTGGCCAATAGGAACTACTTTGACAATAACGGGACCCGCAGGATATGTTTCACAAACGGTAACCACGACATCAACCTCTTCCTCTTATTATATGGGTACAACAAATTTACCTCCGGGTGTCTATACGCTTACAGCTAATCACGGCTGTGGCAATCCTGTTACTGCGACTCTCAATAACCCGGGTATATATAGTTACAAAGACCTTGGCTATAATGAGCAATTAACTTGTTCCGGAATGAAGATAACCCCGACCGGTAGTATAACATATAAAGGCAATCCAACGACTACATATTACCGCTTGACCAGTGGCCCTGCGGGATATGATAAAACAGTAATTGCTCCGGGGGGATCTTTCACTTTTTCCGGGCCGGGAACTTATGTATTAGGTATATTGACGGACAATAGTTCCACAGCTTGTGTTATTGGTAGTACTACAATTGTTTATACTGCTCCTCCTTTAGACCTCGATCCTAATGCTACTTCAGCATATGTATGCGTGGGAGGAACCACCGGGAACATTTCGGTGAAGGCTATGAACGGAGTTGCGCCTTATACATACCAGTTGTGGAATGCAGATAATACTGTAAAAATACCGGGTGTCACAGATATTACGACCAGCGGTATTGCCCATTTCACCTATGGACTTGCTGATGAGACTTATACTGTTCGTATCAACGACCAGTGCGGAAATGCATTTGAGCAGCAGATAACTATATCTAATCTCCAGACGGCAAAAATAGTATATGCGAGTACGAACCCTGTTTGTACAGGCGGGACGATACAGCTCAAATGTATCACTTTGGGAAATACCGATTATACATGGACAGGGCCTAACGGTTTCACATCCGATTTACAGAACCCGGCTATTAATAATGTACAGACTAATATGACGGGTTGGTACAAAGTATCGGTTACGCCGGAGTATTGCGGTATAGAGAAACTGGATAGTGTATACGTTACAGTGACACCACCTTTGGTACCAACACCGGGTACTGCAGACCAGACCGTAGAGGTATGCGTGCGTGAACAAACAACCTTAACGGCTGATGTGACAGGTGGGGAAGGATTCTATACTTACCAATGGCAATCAAGTACAAACGGTACGTCATGGTCTAATATAGCAGGAGCTACAAGCACTTCTTATGTGCCTCCCGTTCAGATAAAATCGGGAGTATATTACTACCGTAGGATGACCACAGATACTACATGCGGTATAGTTTACAATCTGGTAACACTAAATGTAAAAGCCTGTTATATCCTTGTGAATCCGAATATCAGGACACGGGCAGGGAATAGATAATATATCTCAGGAATAAATACGAAAAGGGGGGGACTTATTGCAAGTCCCCCCCCTTTATTATTTATTTAACGGGGTATAACGATATATTAATAATAATTTTCAGGAAATATGGCACTAAGTTCAATATATATAGACCCGTCTCTATCACTGATGTGAACTTTATTCTCTCTGGACAGCCATCCGATAGCAAGGAGTATCAACGAATCTTTGTAATGCGTATAATCTCCGATTTGTCTTACTGAAAGACTACCTTTTGTTGACAGGAGACGCCAGATATTACCGGCGTTTGTTCCAATAGCATTATCCGTCATAGCCATAAGTTTAAAATGATTAAAAATCAATCGAAAAACTCTATATTGAAATAGAGGAGTAAGTAGTATTCCGGATAAACAATCCGTCACAAGGGCCTTTAAATACAAGTATAAGAATTTGTCCGTTACCGGTTGCCGGATATGGCGGACATGCGCGTTTCCTTCTACCCTTAAAGTTAAGAACATTTTCCTGTAATTCCAATAAATATAATCAAATTTTATAGATAATTTATTATATTTCATATCATTCCATGTTTTTTAGCACAGCGGATAACGATAAATATAACTATTTTGTCAAATATCGCTATCAACTTTCAAAAACTTTATCTATAAGTAAAAAACCAATTTTACTTATATGAAAACGAGCATGAATAACAATTCACCAGAGTACATGATAATTTTGTCATGCGAGTTTCCATACATCCATTAAAAACAAAATTATCGTATGAAAACTACCTCCGTATTTAAGCGCAATCTCGAAGGAATAAACCAAAGGAACCGCTATATCGTAAACAAAGGCTCGACTCGTTCGTCGAAGACTTACAGTATCCTGCAACTGCTGCATGCCATTGCCTCGCATTCCGAAGCACCGAGGATTATATCGGTGGTTTCCGAATCTATGCCCCATCTGAAAAGGGGTTGTATCCGTGATTTCATGGATATGCTTCAGCGGGAAAGTATGTGGGAACAGAAAAACTGGAATGCCACGGATAAGATTTACAAGGTGAATAATTCTATTATTGAATTTTTCTCGGCCGATAATCCCGGAAAAGTGCATGGCCCGTCTCGTGATATATTGTATATAAACGAGTGCATCAATATCGAGTATGAGGTGTATCGCCAACTGGCAATCCGCACGACCGAATATATTATTCTCGACTGCAATCCCTGCTTCGAATTCTGGCTCGATGAAAAGGTGCTTGTCCTGCCCGCAGCCAAACTGATACACTCTACTTATCGCGACAATGAATTTCTCTCATGTGCGCAGGTCAGGGAAATAGAATCGAACCGGGGTGACGAAGACTGGTGGCGGGTCTACGGTGAAGGGCAGACCGGAGTCCGGCAGGGCGTGATTGTCCGCAACTGGGATATCGTGCAGTCTATGCCCGAAGTGTATAAGAAACGTTGGCTGGGAATCGATTTCGGCTTTACCAACGACCCTACGGCGATAGTGGATATACGCCTTGCGAACGGTGAACTGTGGATAGACGAACTGTTGTATGCTAAAGGCTACGACAACCTTATGATTGCCGGGCATCTAAGCATGTTGGGTGTTCCACGCGATACACCTGTTATTGCCGATAGTGCCGAACCTAAGAGCATCAGGGAGATAAGTGCGAAAGGCTGGAAAGTGGAAGCGGCACAAAAGGGGAAAGACAGTATCAATTCAGGTATTTCTGTTCTGAACAGGTACAGAAAGCATGTGACCAACCGGAGTGTGAATATCATAACTGAATACCGCAACTATTGCTGGAAAACGGATGAATTCGGCAATGTAACAAATACACCTATCGACAAGTATAACCATTCTGTTGATGCACAGCGTTATGTATGCATGAATAAGCTATTGGAGAAGGGTGCCGGATTGAATTATTCGGTGATAAGGGGGAAATAATTTTAATGTGCCGATGTGATAATGTGCCAATGTGCCAATAGATTTCACAAATAAGGTAATTCTTAGATTATTTCATTGGCATATTAAATAGACTACATATTAAACAATTGGCACATTGGCATATTAATTTATTAGCACATTAAATTAGACATTATGGCAAGTTTAGAACTCTACATCAACAAACAATTATGTGAGATAGAAAACCCGGAGAATTTTTCGATCTATCTCAAACGTCAATTACTGAATCCGGCGGAACTAAGCACTAAAGACGCGCAACGCTCATACGACATCAGCCTGCCCGCCACGGCTACCAATAACGCCATCTTCGGCTATACGAACACCGAGGAGGTGAAAGGAAAATTCTCGCAACTGTACGATGCGCAGCTGCTGGCAAACGGTACAAAGATTTTTGACGGCAAGTTCAAAATCAGCGAGATAGGAAAAGATTATTATAAGGGGAATCTGGGGATTCCGGCGGCCAAGACAGTGAAGGATATTTTCGGGGAGATGAAGATGAATCAGGCTGGGAAGTGGTTAGTGGATTTCACGAGAATAGAGGACGTTACAACATATAACACAAAAGAAAATTCGGAATGTATATTTCCATTTGTCCTTTATAGCTTGATGCCGAAAAGAGATACAAATAAAACTTATACTCCGAAAAACGTTTATGACGCATCTGTTGTATTTGGTTTGGAAAATTTTCCGCCGTCTGTTAATTGCCTACAAATGCTGGAACAAATATTTAAAAATTCAGGCTATTCACTTACAGGCAGTGCAATGACAGACGAAAGGCTGAAAAATCTGTATGTATCATATAAAAACCCTGAAAATTATGAAAAACTCTGGGGTATAGGAAGTTTGAAAATTTCAGGGACATGGGGTAATTATATGAACGGTGTGATAGACAATTATCACATTAATAATACTGAAATACCAGGCATTCCTCGGGGTTATATAACCGGAAATTTTTTCAATTCAAAAAATATAAGAAATCTGAAAAAAAGCGAATCAGGAACAAATATTTCAATATCCAAAGAGGGTGATACTACTAATACAGCTTTTAAAATACCACAAACAGGCTTATATAAATTGTTTTTCAAAGCTGTTTATCGTGGTAAAACAGAGGGGTTGGAAGACCCGGCGGGTATGAGTATATTTCAGGGAAGTTTGTCAAACCCGATCTATGAAGCAAAGGTGTTAAGATACACGGATAGTGATTTTTTAGATAGCCAGATGATTGATAACATCTATTGCTATAATAATATAGATCAGAATCTAGGCGATGCAAATAACATTTACCCTAAAGCTCATGCGGTAAATTTTGTAGATCCAAAGCAAAACCCGCATCTCATTTGCGGTCTGTCCTGGGGAGGGGAGGATGCTTCCATCGAGATTATAACTCCTTATGATAATCTGTTGGTTGGCAATGGAAAATTCCATAATCCGATAGCCATAAGCGGAGGACTGTCATGGAGTTATGACAATAAAGAAGATGGTGTAAAAGATAGGTTCTACTCTGCAGTAAAAAGTGATGGCTATTTTTCTCCAAATAATTTGGGTACACCCCGGAAATTTATTGTCGAACTGGAAGATATTCCTGCAGAAATGCGGACTCATACGACGAGAGCAGACGACTGGAATGGAACAGGGCAGGTTTCCCAAATAATCTGGTTGGAGAAAGGCGAATGTATAACTATCGTATCTACTTCAAGGCTGGCTGCACTAAAAGGAAAAACCGATGCGTGGTACAACCATGAAATAGACTTCGAATTGACATTAGAACCTTTTACTCCTTACCGCAACTGGCTGAAAATGGGTGATGATGGGTCGAGTACTGATGCAATGCACTGGACTGATAAAGCAGTTTTCGATGTTGGAAAAATGAATCTTATAAAACTACTGCCAAGTGCGATAAAAGTCAATGACTGGATCGATAACTTTTGCAAAGCGTTCAATCTTAATATCGTAAATACAGGAGAAACTAATTTTGAGTTAAATGTAAAAAGCAGAAATATTATAAATCGTGCTACAAATATTATAGACCTCGACAAATGTGCTAATGTAAATCAAAGGTCGAACGAATCATTGAAACTGCCCTACCTGTACGATATTGGCTTTACAATAGACACAAACGAAGAAGGCTATTACAGTACATTGAAGGAATATGTAAAAGACGAAGATGGAAATGAAACGGACGAAAAAGCCATCAATTCGGGTATGGCCGGAGGTGGAAAATACTATACCGGAAGTTCGGAAACTACAGCCATTACACAGACATCCACTTTTTCTTACTGCTGGTACAAAGACTTGTTTGCCAACGAGGAGGATGCTAAGCAGGGAATAAATCCAATTGTCAGCATACCTGTTATAATGGAGCATGAAGCATGGGAAAAAGATTACGATTATGTAGATATGATGGATAAGTATTATTCTGATAAAGCACAACGTTTTTGGTATAAATCGGGGTTGTTTGATATATCCATAGAAGGAACACCTTTAAAGTTTACCCTTGTATCAAACTCCTATACCAATGGGGATAAGAAGCTGGTTCTCGATTACGGAAACGAAACGGATTCTATTCTCAATGAGTATTTCTTATTGCTACTAAACTCGGCGAATAGTTATACTGTTGTAGGTTGCCTGCTTACACCCGAGGAGTATAATAACCTGAAAACATCTTTGGTGAATTTTAACGGTGATTTATACAATATTGCTGAAATAGATGGTTATGACCCTCTATGCAAGAAAAAAGGTATCCTCAAATTAATAAGGAAGATAATATAAAAGGGGGGAACCCCTTTTATTCTTTTACCCGGATATATGTACCCCAGCCTTCTGTAACTAAAATGCCTCCAAGAGCTTGATGGACTAAATGTAATTTATCATCTTTTACTTCATACCTGTATGCAGAGGTATCAAAATATCTGTATGCTTTATCGTTTATGGTATAGCTACTGCCCATTCCCGATTTATCTATAATATATTGGTCATTTTCGAAAAATGTGACTCCGTATCTCTTAAAATCCTTAGAAAAATATAATCCATATTTATCATTATTGTCGCCTCTCCACAATCCCTCTATCGGATTATATCCCTCCGGCTTATAATTCGGGTCATTGGGGTCGTTCCAATCCCCGTTCCATACAAATTTTTCGGGTTCCGGATCCGGTTCATCATCCCCGCCACAGGAAACGAATCCCATGCACAATGAGCAAATAAATAAAAAATACAGGAATTTCTTCATCGCTTTTAGGATATAGTTTTGTTAAAGGCAAAGATAGTTAAATTAGTTAAGAATTAACAATTGAAAACGAAGAATTTATATATTATGAAAACACGATGCTCTCCGAAAAGGGCAGAAAATATGAGCAACAAAAATGACAGATGGAAAAATGTGTAAAAAGTGTCAGATTTGTCAAGTTTTAGTAAATAATCTTTAAAGGGTAGCACGGATCGAACTACCTGCTTGTTTATAATATTGATAAGGCGTACCGATTACTAAGCGAAAATTTGTAACTTGCAACTCTAAATTTGTAAATAAAGTGAATCAGTAGTTGAAATAATTTGTTCGTTTTTTTTAATCATATAAGCGTTCTTTGTAAAAATTTTCATCTTTCAGCTCATCTCTGCCGCGCCCTCCCGGGCTTGTCCTTTCTTTTGGCATTGCCCAAAAGGAAGCAAAAGGCTAGCGCTTCGTTCCTCGGCGACCCACAATCGGTTTGCCAACTGAAAGTGACGAATGGGCTATCGCCCCGTCACTTTCTACGCCGGCTGCACCGTGTGGGTACCCCGCCTGCGTCGCTAATGCGCGGGGGCGGACGCCATAGTGAGGGCAGAGCCCTCAAGCTCAATATGCGCTAACCTTATAGTGCGTCAGCCTGCGCCGTTAGCTTCATGGACGGGGTACCCGTAGGATTAAAAGACGAAAAAAACGGAAACGTGTTTGAGCTGATCGGTTGATTCGGATTATACAATCTTTCCAGCGAGTTTTTCCGTTTCGTCTTTTTGTCCGTTACGGGTCGGCCTATGAAGCGGGGCGCTAAAGCGTTTTTGGTTCCTTTTGCGGCTTTGGGCAAAAGGAACACAAGCAATCTCTGATTGCGCGTAGCTGAAAAAAAACGAACAAATTATTTCAACTACTGATTCGCATAAATAATTAAGTAAGTATGGGACTATTTGATTTCTTTAGGAAGAAAAAACAAGTGACAGAAGTGACAGATGAGGATCGCAGGCAGTTTGCTGAGGATATGCAGGCAAATGCAAATGCTCTGGTTAATCAATTTAAGGATGTTGCTTTGCTCGATTTCAGCGTGGATAGTCTTCAGTTGCTGGATGAGATAATGGAAGAGAATACTCCGTTTTATAAACGGGGCGATAATGAGACTAAGCGGATAATGATTATAAAGATAGGCGCGTATATATTTGAAGTTGCCCGCCAGAATTTTGGAGGCCAATATTATTGGTACGACAAACTGGATCAGCCTGTATTAGTCACCGGACAGCCCGAATTTGAAATGTCTCTGCTTGCATACGAGAAGGTAAAGGGACGTTTCGAGAATGGCAGTGAAGACAATATCCCGTTTTTCTTTGCGGGGTATGTTGAGGGGGTGAAGGAGAAGAAAAACGCCAGATAGTCTAGTTTCTATTGTAAAATAAATAGTTTAATATTAAGTGCAGTCTATGAGTGTTTTAACATAAAATGCAAACTTTATTTTCTCTTTTTTATACAAATCCTCTTAAAAAGAAGCCGGGATTATCTTGTTTTTTCTCTTTTGTTGATGTATCGTATATTTTGTTGCCTGATTCTATAAGAGGTATATTAATAAGGATCTTTTTGTTTTTCGATTATCGAAACTGTTCCTGTTTGATTTATCTAAAAACGATAAATTGGTGCTTTGGGATTTTTAATATTCCAGGATTCGAAATGAATAATACTTCCATCTCTTAAATAAGAAACAATCTGGTCTTAAAATACTCATGAATAGGTCTCCTTTTCCCATCTGGTTGTATTACTTTTATCTATGTAGAATGAATGATGTTTATGACCGCTTGAAATAACGGACTGGATATTGAACACATTTGATTTATAATAAATATACAGATTTATAAGAGTATATCTGTTTGATGGAGTTTAAATGCCCAATATAAATAATAGTTTTATAAATTTTATTAGCACAAATTTAGATTTTTTTTATAATAAGGAAGAACCGCAAGTTTTGTGTAGTTTGTGAAGCGTGAAGCCATGTGAGCTGTGAAGTTCGCATGGTTTTGCATGTCTCCATGCCGGTTAATGCAATGTATCCTCCGGGCTATAAATATTGAAGGCCAAGGGATTAATCAGTCATTTTGCAATATTATTTTTTTTTGTAGGGCAAAGGTCGCTACATCGGGAGGAATGCTGTATACGGTAAGATCGATGGATAATGAATCTTTGCCATCTACAGGGATGTCGCAATTGTCGATAATGGCATATTCTTTTCTTATCACGTCCATATCTCTGTTGTAAAAAGCTGTTACCGAGTTAAAAATGCTGTCATTATTTACGGTTATCTTTACCTGAAAGGCAATGGTCTTTTCATCTTCGTCAAAGTAGTAAACGAAGGTAGTATCACTTGTCTTATTATTTCGGGTGTATGTTTCTGAAGCTTTAGCCAAACTATTGGAATTATCATGGAATAATTGATAATAGCAGTTAATGTCTTGGTGCTCATTTAGTACGGCAACAAAATGAGATGGATATCCTCCTTTGGCTATAATACTGTCAATAGCCTGTCTTCGGTTTTTTAAGCGATAAGCGGTATCCGGTTCGGGTAATGAACATGAGAAAAAGATGCTTGTAATAAAAACGGCCAGTAGAAAAAGGAAGTTAATAGCTCTCATTAGTGTAAGTTTTTCTGGTGTGTGTTTGTATACAAAGGTATAATTCTTTTTGTAAATAAAGAAGTAATTCCCGGACTCAATGAGTTATATTTGTATTTTGCTTATCGTGTTATTAATAAAGTTAGTCATATAACCATATGTATTTCAGTAAAACAAAAGAAATAGTTGCCATCCATGATCTTTCGGGCATTGGGAGGGTATCACTCACGGTAGTAATCCCTATACTTACATCTATGGGATTTCATGTCAGCCCCTTACCTACAGCAATTCTTTCCAGCCATACCCAGTATCCTCATTTTTCGTTCCTCGACCTGACAGATGAGATGCGGAAGATTATAGCTGAATGGAAGAAACTGGGTGCAGGATTTGATACATTCTATTCCGGTTATCTGGGTTCTCCCGAACAGGTACAGATCGTGAAAGACTTCATTCAGGAGTTTCGCAAAGAAAATAACCTTGTTGTTATAGATCCTGTACTGGGAGATAATGGCAGGTTATATACAGGTTTCGATCTTATTATTGTAGAGGAGATGAGACGATTAATAACCGTGGCTGATATAGTAACACCTAATCTGACCGAACTCTTTTATCTGCTGGATATACCCTACGAAAAAGAATATACAGATGAGAAACTGAAGCAATACCTATTGGCTCTCTCCGAAAAAGGTCCCTCTATAGTTATCATTACCAGTGTGCCTGTAGCAGATGACCCGCATAAGACATCGGTATATGCTTATAACCGTAATGGCGGCCGTTTCTGGAAAGTGACCTGCCCTTATTTACCGGCACATTATCCGGGTGTGGGTGATACGTTCACCAGTGTTATCACTGGAGCAATGATGCAGGGCGACAGCTTGCCGATGGCTTTGGACCGTGCCACCCAGTTCTGTTATCAGGGGATAAGGGCTACATTCGGTTATGAATACGATTCGCGCGAAGGTATCCTGCTCGAAAAGGTCTTGCATAATCTGCATATTCCAATTCAGGTAAGTACATATGAGTTGATATAATTAAGATTTCACCATGATGTACTTTATTTTCTATCACTTATTATAGCTTACTGTTTACTTGTCCTGCATATACAGCCGGTCAAGTGATCGTTTACATAACCTACGGCTTGCAGATGTGCGTAGCAAATTGTTGTGCCGAAAAACTTAAATCCCCGTTTCTTCATATCCTTACTGATAGCATCCGACAGAGGCGTTGATGCAGGTACTTCGGCTAATGTTTTCCAATGGTTGATAATTGGTTTTCCGTCAGGCAGGAATGATTTCATATAGTTGCAGAAACTACCGAATTCTTTTTGTACATCAAGGAAAAGTCGGGCATTGGATATTGTCGCTTTTACTTTCAGTTTGTTACGGATAATACTCTCATCCTTTATCAGTCGTTCCACATCTTTCTCTGTGAATTTAGCAACTTTTTCCGCATCGAATCCGGCAAAGGCCTTTCTGTAACCGTCCCGTTTCCGGAGGATGGTTATCCAGCTTAAACCGGCTTGAGCACTTTCGAGAACAAGGAATTCGAACATAGTTTTGTCGTCTGTCACTTCCGTACCCCATTCGTCGTCATGGTACTTTATGTATAAAGGATCATTTCCTACCCATCCGCAGCGGGTTATCTCTGTATTGTTACTCATAAAATTTATTGTTTATTATATCTATTTTCATTGCAGTTTCATCATAATATCTATTTGTTCATCATCACCTAGTTTAAAAATGTGTTTATCAAACTCGACAAAACCATTCTTCTTATAAAAACTTATTGCCCTCGGATTCTCTTCCCAAACACCTAACCACACAGAATCGGCGCCTGTTTCCTGTGCTCTTTGTATAGCTTTCTGATAAAGTAATTGCCCCACATTTTTACCGTGGAATTCTTTCAATACATAAATTCGCTCTATTTCAAGTGATTTAATATCTTTGAACTCTGTCTGCGATTGTTCTGAATTTAGTTTCAAATATCCAATAATTTCTTTTTCGAATATGGCAAAATAAAACTCTGAGTTTTTATTATTCAGCTCTACAGAGAGTTTTTCTAAAGAAAATTCTTCTGTCAGGTATTTGGCCATATTTTCTTCAGTGTTTACTGCCGAAAATGTTTCATAGAAGGTTTGTCTGCTGATTTTTTGTAATTGATTAATTTCATTGAATGTAACTCTTCTTATCTCCACTTCTTTCAT
>Ga0153940_1000851_pt1 | contig 14478 bp, 10 predicted proteins | sample TSNJ024MetaG_FD_104736 | JGI IMG/M metagenome (GOLD analysis project Ga0153940, IMG submission 104736) | Attine ant fungus gardens microbial communities from New Jersey, USA - TSNJ024 MetaG | ecosystem: Host-associated > Fungi > Mycelium > Unclassified | place: USA: New Jersey, Brendan T. Byrne...
TCCTGCCTTTGAAAAAATAGGTTATAAGTCGAATATGAGTTTTTTCTTAAAGAATAAGCTTTAAATATCTGATTGTGATAAAATTAAAATTTTAACATATAAGGCTAATATGAATTTTAATAAAGTAGAATAATAGAATTGTATCGAAAAAAATGATTGTTTAAATAATATTACTGCGAAGAAAGTCCGATATATCTCCAGAAGGTTCAACTCCTATCTTTTTACGAATTGAAGTTCTTTTCATGTGGACAGTATTTACGCTTAGCTGAGTAATGACTGCTATTTCAGAGCTGCTGAACTGCGTATAAATTAGACAGCAAACTCTAAATTCTGTTTCATCCAATTGTGGATATTTTTCATGTAATTTATCGAAAAAACCATTATGAAGATTATTTATTGTTCGATAAAGTACATTCCAGTCTAATGCTTCCTGTCCATAAACGATATCATTTATCTTTTTTATAAAATATTGATTCTCGTCCCCCTTTTTTAAGTGACCTTCCAGTAAAGCGGCCTTTTTTAAAATATCAAAATGATGTAAGAGTATATTTCTGAAAGATGCCTCTTTATCATTAAATGATTTAGACATTTCTATTAGCCATAGAGCCTTGTTTTCGGATTCTATTGCAACGTTTTCTGCGATTAGCATAGCCTTCTTATTTTTATAAAATTTTCGGTAATAAAATAGAGCAACAAGAGCCAATCCGAATAGACATATCGAAAGTATAACAATGATCTTTAGCCTTTGTACGGTTAATTTATTATATTTATTTTGAATCAATTCAAAATTATATTTTTTCTGAATTTCGGACACTCTATTATCTTCGTTTTGATTTAATATAGTCGCCAAATAATTAGTATAAGATTTGTGGTATTCCAACGCTTTCTTATAATTCATGTTTTTTTCTTCCAGACTGGATAATACATTGTAAGCACTAGATGACAAATAAGGATCTTTTTCTTCTTGCTGAAGAATTAAAGACCTCTGAATATAATATGAAATGGAATCCTTGTCTTTGAAGGTCTTTGCTAAATTTAAATATATCTTTGTTCTTTCATTGTCATCAGACGTAAAAGTGAGAGCTTCTCTTAAATAATATAATGATTTATCATAATTTCCTATTTCCTGAAAAGCAATACTTAAATTATTTCTCACACTCATTTGTTCTTTTTTGAGTTGGTAGAGGTCGGCATATTTTAAAGCTTCGTCATAGTAATATAATGCACTATCGTTCATCGATTTAATAAGAAAACAATTCCCTATGTTTATATAGCTAATAATTTCATTCTTCTGATTTCTTGCTTTTCTAAAGGCTTGAATAGCATCTTTAAACTTTAAAATGGCTCCATCTTGTGCAAATTGAATAGACAATAATCCACCTATAGAACTATTGCTTAAACCAATTAAATTATGGTTATTTATTTGTGTTGCGTATTTCTCTGCATCTAAATAGTATGCCACAGCTTCATTGTATCTTTTTTGCTCCTGTAGAATCCGTCCACAATAATATGAGGCCAACGCAGTATTATCTATATCATTTTTCTTGAGATAATAATCTTTTACTTGAAAAAGCAGTGTATCGGAAGATATATCTTTGTAGCTTTTATCCTTAGCCTGAATCTGTAGTAGTAAAAATTTATTATAGTCTTCTTCTTTTAGGATGTAAGGATCGATTATTGAATCTAATATTGATAATACACTATCTGGTTTTTTTTCGACAGATTCTTCAAGTTTAACTAATATTTCTGTTGTATCTGAATTGTTCCTTTGACAGGAAAGGATATTTAAGACTATCCAAATACAAGCAAAATAACACAAATATATTCTAAGGTTTAGCATAATGTCATATCTAAGAATTTTAACAAAGATAAAAGAATCTTTTCTACATTATTCTATATCAGGCATCTTATTTACCGCTTCCCTTTTCTTCTCATTTAAGATACGAGCATAAATCTGTGTCGTTTTTAGCTCTTTGTGACCTAACAATTTCGATACAGTATATATTTCTGTTCCTAAATTTAACTGTAAAACTGCAAATGTATGTCTTCCGCAATGGAATGTGATGTCCTTCAAAATTCCAGCTTTCATACACCATTTCTCTAATGCCTGATTATGCCAAGCTGAATATTTAAGTCTCATAAAAACTCGATCTTCGGGTTTACCTCTTTCTCCTAAATATTTTACAGCTTGATCCGATATATCCAAATATTCAAAACCTTTAGTTTTCTTTTGGCGGAAAACGATTCGAGTATGCCCGTCCAATTCCTGAATCTCTCCCCATATCAGTTTTTGAATATCACTCCATCTCATACCTGTAAGACAGGAAAAAAGAAAAGCCTGCTTCAAGACAGGGAACTTACATTCTTCTTTTACTAATTTTTGCAACTCTTCCAGAGTAAGATATTCCCGATGTGTATCTTCTGTTTTGGCCGGTTTTACATAAGTAGCAGGATTATGAGGGATTATGCCGTCTTCTACTGCTTGGTTTAATGTCGCTTTTAATTTGAGAAAATAACTACTTTGGCTATTAGCAGAAAGATCTGTTCCGCTTTTTGTTTTGGCTTCTTTAGCCAGATAATTTTTAAAGCCCTCGACAAAAGCTTTGTCTACTCCTTCAAAAGTTGTATCGTGCCCTGCATAAGCTATCAGGTGTTTTAGGGAACTATCCCAATTCCCATAGTTGCCGGGACTGTTTTTACGTTGATCTATTAGCCCTTTTATATATTCTACAAGGTTAGTTCTAATTTTATATTCCACAGTAAACCCATATTGCTTATTCTGCGAGGCTAGTAATCGTTTTGCTTTTACAGCCTCAGCCATTTCTAGGTTAGTCTTATTGTGCTCTTTCTCAGCTTTGGTGCGGGCTGGATCAATCAAATAATACTCCAGCGTTTCATACTTGCGATTGTGCTTAATCTTACCCTCTTCAGTTTTGGTATAACCCATGTAATACTCCAACGAAAGAGAAACCCGATTTGTAGTCTTTGATTTACGTTTGATTAACTTGATTTCCATAGCTGTAATATTTTTACATTTATTTACGGCAAATATAATCATAAGTTGTAATATTGCAGCAAATATTTACGGTAAATTAAGAAAATAAGGTTTTTGTAAAATCCAAATTGCATATATAATTAATTGAAATACAGTATGTTTATTTTATTTTTATTTACTATTGTTTCATCAAGTTACTTTCCGACACAAAACTTACTAAAAATATTCCTCAATATATCATCAGTAGATATCTGCCCTGTTATCTCCCCTAGATAATGCATACATTCACGAATATCTTGAGAAAGAAAATCTCCGGACAGATGTAAATCCAGACCCTCCCCCACTCTCTTTATTGCAGCTAATGCATTTTCCAATGCCGAATAATGGCGCATATTGGTAACTATAACATCCTGCTCTCCAATCTCCGGGATATTAGCTGCTTTCACAAGCAAACTTTCCAGATCATTAGTACCCTGCTCATATTTTGCCGAAATGAAGATACGTTCGGGAATCTCTTCTTGAAGCAGCCTCTCCTTATTTTCTTTCCTTTCTGCAGAAATCATATCAACCTTATTGAACACCAGAATCAACTTCTGATTCTTTACAGCAGGTAATATCTTTTCAGCCAAATCCCGGATATGCTCATCAGCCGTTCCTACATCCGTTATCCACAGAATGATATTGGCTTGTTCTATTTTTTTGAATGTACGCTCGATCCCGAGACTCTCTATTTCATCTGTTGTATCCCGTATCCCAGCCGTATCAATCAGGCGGAATGTCAGCCCTTGTATATTAATCGTATCCTCTATTACATCACGGGTTGTACCATGTATATCCGAAACAATTGCTTTCTCTTCATGTAGCAACAGATTCAAAAGGGTTGACTTTCCTGCATTCGTCTCACCGATAATAGCAACAGGAATACCATTCTTTACAGCATTTCCCACTTCAAACGATTCCGCCAGTTTTCTTATATGAAGTTCGATATCATAAGCTGCTTCCTTCAACCGCTCCCTGTTTGCAAATTCAACATCTTCTTCTGAGAAGTCAAGCTCCAGTTCGATCAGGGATGCGAAATTCAGGAGTTCAGTACGCAGTTCTATTAATTTATTACTAAATTCCCCACGCATTTGGTTCATTGCCAATCTGTGTGTCGCAGCCGATGATGAAGCAATCAGATCAGCTACGGACTCGGCTTGCGACAAATCCATCTTACCATTCAGAAAAGCCCGTTGTGTAAACTCTCCCGGCTGTGCCAAATACGCACCTTTGGATATTAATAACTGCAAAACATTTTGCTGTATATAAACAGAGCCGTGGCAAGAGATTTCCACAACATCTTCACCGGTAAACGAATGCGGTGCTTTGAAAATACTTACCAGCACCTCATCCAATACTGTATTATCCTTTATTATGTACCCGAAATGAATCGTATTTGCCTTCTGCTCTTCAAGTTTTTTATTCCCATAAGGCTTGAATACAGACTCGGTCAACCCAATACATCCTTTGCCGGATAACCGGATAATGGCGATACCGCCTACTCCGGCCGGAGTGGATATTGCCGCTATAATATTATTTCCTTGCATATTTGGTCCTATCAATTTATCCCCTCAAAGTTACACTGTTTCTGTTATATAAAAAATTAATCATCATACTCAGAGGAATAAAAAGTAACAAAGGTAACAGAAGTATCAGTTAGCAGTAAACAATTATAATTCCTTTCAACTTATTACTCAACACTTACTACTTGTTAAAAGGTAACAAAAGTAACACATGTTTCAGCTTTTAGCTGATAGCTATCAGCCAATAGTTTACAAGAAAACTTGACAAAGTTGCATAGTACATGACAAAAATTCCGTAATTAAATCGTCGCTTTGCGAGAATGGCCTTTATTTCAAAGGCGGGGCACCCAATCCGGTAAAGTCGGCGTAGAGCAAAAACGTGTATGAGCTTATCTGCTGCCCGAAAATATAATCGCTTTGTGAGCGAGTTTTTTTGCTCAGCCGGCAAACCGGTTTTGGGTCGCCGTGAAATGCAGCCTTGAGTTTTTGTAACTTTTTGGTCAAGCAAAAAGTTAATAAAATAACTTTACCACAAGGGGCTCCGCTCGCGCAGACGTCCCGTCTGTGTGTTGCGTAGCAAACATTTTTGCCCTGTCAACAAGACACGGACTGGAAGTCCACACCAGCGGGTCATCTGTCATCAACTTGTATCTCGTATAATTTTTCGTTCTTCGCTTTTGGCTCCGCCGATTTTCAATTCGTTTTTCACTTCTCGTTTTTCACTTATTATTTACCCCTTCCTCAATCCGTTCTCGATGTATATCCCGGCGGCAGAAACGGATAAAGATTCACCTTGGGCTTCTCTACCGGAGCGGCAGATGGTTGTATGGCAGGCGGCTGTTCCATAACTTGCCCTTGCTCATTTTTCACTTTTAGTTCTTCACTTTCCATTTTCAGTTCTTCACTTTTCGCTTCGGGTTCTTCATTTTTCACTTTGCTTTCCTCTTCCAACTCCTTATCCACGGCCGCCACTACTTCCGGATTGAGCGAGCCGCCCGAACGGAAGCCGTTCCCTTTCAATATCATCAGCTGACGCCTGGTTTCTTCGTCCTGTACCTCTATGACCAGCGGATGGCGTTCCGATGCCAGTAACAAATCCTTATCCTTCTTCCTTTCTTCGCGGTCGAGTACATACTTTATCGCGCGGATACTCGGCGGGCAGAATTTCTTTTCCACTACACGGCATTTCTCCACCTCGTTCAGTGGATCGTTCTTATCGGGAACATAGGTGATCTTCTCCTTTCTCTGCATGTATCCCTCGAGCAATTGTTTCAGGCCTATCCGCGCCGAGGCTATCATCACATCTTCGCGGTGGTCGATGGCTTCTTCTACCGCTTCGCCGAAATCAGGTTTTGCCTTTTTCCATTCGTAAAATGTCTTCCGGCTGATTTTAAACGATTTGCATATTTCGGAGATACTGCACAAATCCTGTTCTATCATCCTGATAATCTCCGATGCCGTTTTTTCTTTATACTTCATAAGATACTTAAATATTAATGTTAATAATCAGTTTCTTATATAGATAAAGATGTTTGATTTTGATAAATTTTTAGTTATGCATGATAATGGCAATCATTAGTTGAAACTGGTATTATAGCTTTCTACGCGTTGCTTGTATTTTATTTGGGTAATGCCAAGAGTGAGGACAAATCCGGGAGGACGCGACAGGAAGGAACTGAAATATGAAAGTTTTGCAAAGAACGCTTATATGATTAAAAAAACGAACGTATATTTGTAACGGTTATGAACAAAGCATTACTTAGTATAGGTACAAACGAAGATAGGGAATCGAACTTAAGCCTTTGCCATCAGTTTCTGGATAATATATTTACAGATATATCTTATTCCGACACTTCTGTTACCATGCCCTATGGCACTACTTACAGAAACGATTTCCTGAACCAGCTTGCCGTTATCTACACAGACAGGGACAGGGATGAAGTCATCCGCTTATTGAAATCCATAGAAAAGGATATGGGAAGAAACGGAGCCGATAAAAAAAACGGCATCGTAAAAATAGATATCGACCTTGTAATATGGAACAATAATGTATTGAAACCGGAAGATTTTACCAGAAGTTATATTGCAGACCTGCTGGCCAGTATGGATAAATAATTATCTCCACAACCGGGCCTTTATTTTCTCCAGTAACTTTTCACTGCCATCATTGAACTTACGCGCAAAATAAGGGTATCGTTGTCCGTATTCATCATTGAACTCGATATGGCTCTCCAGAAAATCAATATGACGTTCTTCTATTGTGGCCGGAGGAACAGCGACTTCCCAATCCGTATAGGTAAGACTTGCGGCTGTATTTTGCAAGAACGGCGAGTTCCCGATAATTGTCTGGAAAAAGGCCTCGTCAGGCACTAATGTATGGAGAAAGAAGTCCATATATCGCTTATCTTCTCTTACAGTCGTCAAAATATATTGTACACATTCACGGGTGAGGGCAAACCATTGCGTACCGGCATACACCCTGAAAGGTGCTTTCCTTTTTATCTTTAGCTTTTTAAGTAATACTTCCGCCAGAAACTTAGGGTGGTAATACTTCAGGTTACGGCGGTCGTAATCGAAGTAATAATATTCATAACGCTCCAGCGGCTTAAATGGAACCGGAACAGGGGCAATATCTATATATTCCTTTCCTTTTTCCAGTTGTTGATAAAGGAACTCCTTCGATCTTACAGGATAATCTACTCCGCTTATCAATACATAATGATCTGCATCGGGAGAATATTCCATACCTCGTTTCATCAGAGCCAGAGTAGCCTCTACCATACTAAATCCACCCCAATTGATATCAGTGCGTTCCGGGATTACTTCCACATTATCATATTGTGGAAAATATTCCTGCACAACCTTTCTATCCAAATGAATAAAAAAAGTGCAATCCGCGTCATTCAGGGCATTTATCAAACGATCTAAATGCCTGAAATTATTATGAACTAATATAAGATAGCAGATTTTCACTGAAAATAGTTACGAGTTACTACGCCCTAGGGCAGTTACGAGATACAAGTAAACGAGATACGAGATACAAGTTGTTAACTGCTAACTGTTTACTCTTTACTGTTTACTGCTAACTGTTCACTGTCTTATCTTTTCCTCTTGGTACTGTTAGACTTATTCCTTTCATTCAATTGCTGTTGCTGAATTTTCTGAGCCTCTGCCAGACGAGCCATGAAGCCCGATTTCTTTTTCGGTTTTGTTTTATTAGCTTCCAGCTTGGCCAATACTTTATCCTCGTCTATTATATACCGGAATCCGATTGTCAACAGGATAGTTATCAAAAGCGAAAGGAAATAGTAATATGTAAGTCCCGACGGGTAATCATTCAACATGAAAAGGAAAATCAACGGCATCAGATACATCATCCATTTCATTCCCGGCATTTGTTGCTGTCCGGTATTGGTCATTTCCATATTGAACTTTGTATAAATGATATTGGTCACCGTCATCAGGATACAGAACAAACTGATATGCGTACCGATCAATGGAATATGGTTTTTCCATTCTATGATGGCATCATATGTGGAAAGGTCGGTAGCCCAAAGGAAACTTTGCCCGCGAAGCTCTATCGCATTCGGGAAGAATGAGAATAGTGCAATCAATATCGGCATCTGCAACAACAACGGAATACATCCGCTCATCGGGTTTACCCCCGCCTTATTATAGAGTGCCATTGTCGCCTGCTGTTTCTCCATCGCCTGCTCCTGTTTAGGATATTTGGCCCCGATTTCCTCTACCTGAGGACGTAATACGCGCATTTTGGCCGACGACATAAACGACTTGAATGTGAGTGGAGATATTACCAGTTTTACAATTATAGTCAGCAACAGGATAACAATACCCATCGACATCCCCGTACCTCTCAATAAATTAAAGATAGGAATCACGAAATACTGATTCACCCAGCGAAACAGCGTCCAACCCAGCGGAACAAGTTTATCCAGATCGAGCTGCTTGTTCACATCGTCTATATGGCTGTCATATCCTTTCAGCAAAGTGAACGACATAGGCCCCAGATAATAGGTGAATCCGGCGCTTATAGTTCCGGCATTCATGTCTACTGTTGCCGGAGCATATATTGTAGCCTCGCATGTCTTCAGATATTCACTGTTTTCATCCGTTACCAAAACTTTGGAATCAAGAAGGGCGGTTTCGATTTTCTCATCAGCGATCAGGATAGGTGCAAAAAACTGATTCTTGAAAGCAATCCATTTGGCTGGTTCTTTCACTTCCAGTTGTTCGTTTTTATCGCTGCTTAGTTCCTTCACATCACCTCCTACATACTTGTAGTAAATGTGCGAATAACGCTGTTCGTTCTTCACGCTTTTCTCCTGCCGGCGCATCTTCTGCGCCCAGTACAGCTCTATCACATCCGATTTATTCCTATCCAGCATCGGTTGCAATCCAACCAGATTGACATCATATTTCAGCATATAATCATCATCTGCCAGTTTATAGATAAAATCGACATGTTGGTTTGCGGCATATGAAAAACGCATGATAAGAGAGTTATCTCCTTCGGTTTTAATCGGCGTGAATACCAGGTTATTCGTATGCAGCACCTTATTTTGCTTATTGGTCAACTGAAGCGAAAATTCGGTATCGTTATTGAACAGATACAAAGAATCTCCATCATACCGGGAGTATTCTTTCAGCTGCGCGCTAACCATCTTTCCTCCTTTGGTAGAGAAAACAACTTTCAGCTTGCTGTTTTCCAGCGTTATCAATTGCTCTGCCTGCTGTGAACCCAGCTGTACCGAATCCATTGCCGTAAGAACAGAATCTGCCTCCTGAACGGGAGCCGCAAAGAAATCATCCACCGGATTCTCTTTCTTCACTTCTGTTGCTGTATCTTTCAGGTTGGCCAGTTCTTTTTCCCGTTCCCTGGTCTGCGCATATTCTATCGAGTCTCTCCGATATTGTTCTTTCTGCTTAGCAAGTTCTTCCGCCGAAGGTCTGCTCAGCAACGTAAATCCAATGATTACGGCAGCGATGAGTACAAACCCGATAATCGTATTCTTATCCATTTATAGTTTTTATAAATTTAATATTTGCGATTTTTCCTTTCAATTTCTATTGGGCGTTTTGTATAACCCGGCATAATCAAAATAAATTTTGCTTCTGCTCCCGCTATTTAAAACGTTCAATCTTATTTTTTCTTATTGTCAATTACCGCTTTTATAAAGCTGATGAATAAAGGATTAGGCGACACTACCGTGCTGTTATATTCAGGATGGAACTGTACACCCAGATACCATTTCTTTCCGGGGATTTCCACGACCTCTACCAGCCCCATGTCCGGATTTGTTCCGGTACACTTCATTCCGTTCTTTTCGAAATCTTCCTTGTAATCACCGTTGAATTCGAAACGATGGCGGTGGCGTTCTTCTACCAGTTTCTTTCCATATGCTTTATACACCTGCGAACCTTTTTCCAATTCACATTTATAGGCTCCCAGACGCATTGTCCCCCCCATATTTGTGATATTCTTTTGTTCTTCCATCAGGTCGATAACCTTAAATGGTGTATGAGGATTCATCTCCGTTGAGTTAGCATCCTCCAGTCCCAGCACATTGCGGGCAAATTCGATAACCATACATTGCATACCCAGACAGATACCGAATGTAGGCACATCATGCTCGCGGGCATATTTCAGTGCCTGTATTTTCCCGTCCACACCGCGCTGCCCAAATCCCGGAGCAACAACTATGCCATCCATGGAACCGAGCATCTTTTCCACATTGTCTGCGGTCAATTTGTCAGAGAGTATAAAATGTAAATCGAGCTTGCGATCATTGTATATCGCTGCCTGCAACAACGATTCATTGATAGATTTGTACGCATCCGGCAATTCGACATATTTACCGACCAGTGCAATACGAACCGTCTCTTTGGCATGTTTTTTCTTATCAAGGAAATCGCGCCAAGGCTGCATTACCGGTTTATCCCCGATAGGCATACCCAGTTTACGCAACACGATTTCGTCCATGTTCTGCGCCTGCATATTCAATGGCACTTCATATATTGTAGGCACATCCACCGATTGCACAACGGCATCTACCTCCACATTACAGAACAATGCCACCTTTTTCAGAATGTCTTTATTCAACGGGTGTTCGGTACGGAGAACCAACATATCGGGCTGTACCCCTTCCGACTGCAATTGCTTCACGGAATGCTGGGTAGGCTTCGTTTTCACCTCTTTCGCCGCGGCGATATACGGCACATAAGTAAGATGCACGCACAGGCAGTTTTTACCTAACTCCCAACGTAGCTGACGCACGCTTTCGATGAAAGGCAACGACTCTATGTCACCCACTGTGCCTCCGATTTCGGTAATAACAAAATCGTAATCATATTTTGTGCCCAGCATTTTGATGTTGCGCTTTATTTCATCTGTGATGTGGGGTACAATCTGCACCGTTTTCCCGAGATAATCACCTCTACGTTCTTTATTTATCACATTCTGATAAATACGTCCTGTAGTGATATTATTGTCCTTATGTGTCGGCTGATTAAGGAAACGCTCGTAGTGACCGAGGTCCAGGTCTGCTTCGTGACCATCGACAGTCACATAGCACTCGCCATGTTCATATGGATTTAGAGTTCCGGGGTCGATGTTGATGTATGGGTCCAGTTTCTGGATTGTCACTTTATAGCCCCTTGCCTGTAGTAGTTTACCTAACGAGGAGGCTATAATACCTTTACCGAGGGAAGATATAACTCCTCCTGTTACAAATATATACTTTGTATTAGCCACGACTTTTCGTTTTATATTTTTTAGACTCTAAAAAGAAAGCACAAAAGTACAAAAAATATTTAGATACATTGTTTAATTTTTATCTAACAGTAACCATTAAGATTCCTATTCACATAAATTAAATATCTTCATCGGGATATTTTTATTACTTTCGTAGCAGTAAAAATCATGATAGACCAAGGTACAATAGACCGTATAATGGATGCTGCTCAAATCGTTGATGTAGTGTCGCAGTTTGTCACCCTCAAACGAAGGGGGATAAACTATGTGGGCTTATGCCCTTTCCATACAGATAAAACACCATCGTTTTACGTTTCTCCTGCCAAAAATATTTGCAAATGCTTTGCCTGCGGCGAAGGGGGCACGGCTGTTCACTTCATAATGAAGCATGAACAACTTTCATACTACGAAGCATTAAAGTATCTGGCCAGGAAATATAATATAGAGATACAGGAACGCGAATTCACCGATGAGCAGAAACAGGCATACAATGAGCGTGAAAGCCTTTTCATTCTCAATGATTATGCCCGCGACTATTTCGTCAACACTCTCCACAACCATATCGAAGGTAAATCCATCGGATTAAGCTACTTCAAAGAACGAGGTTTCAGAGAAGACATTATAGAAAAGTTTCAGCTAGGTTATAGTCTCGAGCAAAGGGACGCATTCACGCAGGATGCCCTGAAGAACGGCTATAAGGAAGATTATCTGGTAAAAACGGGACTTACTATAAAAGGGGAGAATAATAATTACCTCATAGACCGTTTCCGCGGCCGTGTCATGTTCCCTGTGCACACATTATCGGGAAAAGTAATCGCTTTTGGCGGACGCATCCTCAAGAAAGCGGAGAATACAGGTAAATATGTCAATTCACCCGAAAGCGAGATATACCATAAAGGGAATGAGCTATACGGCATTTTCTTCGCTAAGCAGGCCATAACCAAAGCCGACTGCTGCTATCTGGTAGAAGGTTATACCGATGTTATTTCCATGCATCAGGCAGGAATAGAAAACGTTGTCGCATCTTCGGGGACAGCATTGACAAACGGGCAAATACGGCTGATTCACCGCTTCACGGACAATGTCACTGTTATTTATGACGGTGACGCCGCGGGAATAAAAGCGGCATTACGGGGAATAGACCTGCTTCTCGAAGACGGCATGAATATCAAAGTAATACTGCTGCCTGACGGCGAAGACCCGGACTCCTTTGCCAAGAAACAAAATGCGGAATCGCTGACAAACTATATCAAAGCCAACGAAGTCGATTTCATTCGTTTCAAGACAAAGCTATTACTCGAAGAAGCCGGAAATGACCCTATTAAGCGAGCCGCCCTTATTTCCGATATAGTAAACAGTATTTCCATTATACCCGACAATATTATACGAACGGTCTACATCAAGGATTGCAGCATACTGCTGGATGTAGATGAGCGCATTCTGGTACAGGAAGTGACAAAGAAGCGCCTGGCCTATCTGGAAAAAACAGCCCCGCAAAAAATGGAAGAGGAAATGCGGGCTGTCAACAATGACTTGTCGCAACCGATAATCCACAATAAAACGGTAGTAAAGAAAACACCGATAGACAAATTCGAACTGGCTATACTTTACTACGTAGTCCGCTTCGGAATGGAAATAATACTGGAAGGAGGGGAAACAAACCCTGTTACCGGCGATATGCCTACTACTGTAATAGACTGGGTAAAATTCGACCTTCAGCGCGACGGCTTCTGGTTTACCAACCCTCTCTATACACTAATGCTGGAAGAAGCGATAGAACGATCGGTAGATGAGACGTTTATTCCTGCCCGCTATTTTTTGGCACACACTGATGCGCAGGTTAGCAAGATAGCGGCCGAACTGGTTAGCGACAGGTATCAGCTAAGCAAACTGCATATCAAGCAATTCGGAGAAAATGCAAAAAAGGAAGACACACCCCTTGCCGAAGAGAAGCATTTGGGGAAAGATGTTCCACGCATAGTCACAGAGTTGAAGAATGCATACATAACCAAGAAGATAAAGGAGATAAAAGATGAAATGGCTGTCAAACAAAAAGAAGGAAACTGGGACACGGCCATAGAACTGATGCAGCAGATAAAAGAATTGGAAGAAGTAAAAAAAGCACTGGCAAAGGCTCTGGGAGAACGGATCATCCTGAGGTGGTAATTGACCGGATAATAACGCAAGCACTATATCGTTACTATATAAAAAAAACGTAAAAGAATTCCTATGAAAACATCCTTGAGGCTACTGATTATTTCAATTATAATACTGATAAGCGGCAATACAAATGCGCAATTCTTCGTAGAAAAACAAAAGTATGTCACCTTTCAGATAAGGGGAGGAATGAATCTCTCCAATGTTTCGGCATGGAAAAACGAATACGGGTTCAAGAGCGGAAAAGTTAGGTTCGGATATAACTTCGGAGGCATTGCCGATATAACTTTAGGCAATGATGTTTATTTACAGACAGGGCTTAGCTTCACCACCAAAGGGGCTAAAGTAAACAGACTGTCTACTACCATGGGAAATATGGAAGCAAAAATGGAGGCAATGTATATCCAGCTGCCTATCTATTTCACATATAAGTTCAACTTCCCAAACAATACCCATTTCGGCTTTGCCATGGGGCCGTATGTAGCTTACGGAGTAGCAGGAAAGACCACGCTGACTACGCTCGACGGCACTCCCGAAAGTAACAAAGGCAATACTTTTGCCGGTGACGGGCTATGGAACAGACCCGATGTAGGACTAGGGATAGAATTACAAGCAGAGCTATCGAGATTCGTTTTCATTATCGGTTCTGATACGGGCTTTACCCGAATATGGAAAAGAGAGATGTTAAATGATAATCTCAAAGTGAGAAACAATAGTGTTTATCTTTCGCTGGGTGTAAAGATATAGTGAAGCTATAAGTAGACGAGACACGAGTAGAGAAGAATCTGACTTTCAACTAACTATTTAATTATCTATGAGAATCGGCAGTTGAGTTTTAACGTTGAATTTTTTCTACTACGCGCAATCAGAGATTGCTTGTGTTCCTTTTGCCCAAAGCCGCAAAAGGAACCAAAAACGCTTTAGCGCCCCGCTTCAACCTCACCCCCCGCCCTCTCCAAAGGGAGAGGGAGCCGTAACGGAAAAAAAGACGA
>Ga0153940_1000852_pt1 | contig 14478 bp, 10 predicted proteins | sample TSNJ024MetaG_FD_104736 | JGI IMG/M metagenome (GOLD analysis project Ga0153940, IMG submission 104736) | Attine ant fungus gardens microbial communities from New Jersey, USA - TSNJ024 MetaG | ecosystem: Host-associated > Fungi > Mycelium > Unclassified | place: USA: New Jersey, Brendan T. Byrne...
CATTGGAACAGAAGTAACAGCTCCGAAGATTGGTCGGTTGTAATTACAATAAAACCTGTCAGTAGAATACTTGCCAAAATAAACTAAATAAACTCTGCACAAGGAGAATCGGTTGAAAATAGAAGCTGACCAAAGCTGACCACCGCAGGACTCGAACCTGCGACCTTCTGGTTAGCAATAGCACATCTCGGCGATCGAAGCCAAACGCGCTACCATTGCGCCAGGTAGCCAGATAATTGATTTTTACGTGAATCCCACCAGTGATGCTGCTGCTGACAAAATAACTCTGCAGAACATGTGGTGGTTTCTTACCATCCTTCACACAGCTTCCCTAATCCCATTGGCAGTCTTCTCAGCTTCCCTGGTGCGAAAGGAAGCCCCCCCAGTTTTTATGGTGTAAATAGAGGTTACTGTTTGCTCTGGTAAAGCTGGAGGGGCTTTCATTCGCGCCAAGGAAGCTGGAGGCCTGCCAATACATTACGAAGGGGTGTGGTTTCTATTAACATTGGGGGGAAGGCTGTGCATTAATCTTAACGACAGTCGTTTGAATGATGTTGTGGAGAATTGATTTCTTAATTCATTTCATTGCTTTTCCTCTTTATCAGCGATGATCTATGATAATCTATTTTCTATCTTTTTGAAGACGTTTCATGGCCTAGTCAGCAACAATTCAGGCTGTAGATGTCAGTTCTGAAACTGAGGTATGTAGTTCTATTCAGCTCTTTCTTGACAGGTAAACTAGATGATATACATAATTCTATGTGTTCAAGGACTGAGCCCTTCTTTAACAGTGTTGCTGTATGATACCATCCCTTGCTGCAACTTTAGATGGGGGCCCCCAGCCTCCTTGATCCTAATGATCATACCAAAAATGCAGTGGAGCCTAGATGTGATGTTGGGTGGATCAAGCCCGGGATTAAAGATAGATGAGTTCTAGGTAAGTGCAGAGGCTGCCGGTGTTGTCATTTCTCTTGCAACACCCCTCTTCAACCGAAAGAAAGAAAAGTCTAGTAATACATGCCAACAGATTGATTGCTACAAGAAGTCAAAGTACCCAATTTGAGATGGAGGAGGAACAAACGACTACGGTATCTGATAAAATGACAAGCACAATCATTCGGAGAAGCGACATGAGAGGACAGAGCAAATTTTTGGGGCCAGAAATCTAGGAGGGCACTTTTACAGAAGGTGGAGAGTTCATATCAAAGAACCTCGTGCGTAGTTGCATTCGTGGTTTGAACCAGACTGTGATTAAGCATTGGAATATGAAGTTTTGATTCAAAATACCAGATCTACTTGCTACTTGGCAAACGTGAGTTCTGGAATAGAAAAAAAGAGCTAATTTGAAGATGTCACAACCAGAATCCTAGTAGCCCTCGCATACAAATGTAATGATGTGATTTGTACATTCATTGGAACATTCACAAACCAAGCATATACGCAAGATGACTTACCTCCCAGGATCCTTGGTACAAATCTAGACTTGCTGTCACAGTAGTAGTCTGCAGCCGAAGCAGATTAGCAAAGGTAAAAGTCCACCTGCACAACCATTTTTTTCCTTTTAATATTTAACCCCTGATGATAAAGGGAGTTTCTGCCTTGAGCGCAGGCGGAATCACACCATCGGGAACGCTGTCACCATTCTCAAACCGTCCTAGCATAATGAGGTCCATTATTATTCACCGATCTCCCCTTAGATCCAGAACAGATCTTCCCATTCTAGGTGCATTTTTCAAGAGCCGATAATGTAGTTCAATGAGCTTGAAAATTCAGCCTCACAATCAACAAATGAATATGCCACAAGACCATGGAGGTATAGTTCAGTGTATGGCGGGATGACCTCGAACAAGCTCAGTTGATGCTTCGGAGAAGAGTGATGGTAATTGACAGTGTGAAGAAAAGTCCAATTATAAACAATTTTATGTGATGTATAATTAAAATTTGATCAACTTTCAGTCCGCGAGATGGCTGAGCTGTTGGAGCATGAGACTCGAACACAGGATGTCACATAGTGACAGATGCGATTGGGTTGGACGTTCGAACCTTGTCTTGACCACTAAATGTTGCCTTGCCAAAAGGTACTAATTCCACATAAAATGTATGAAGAATAAACAAAAAAATTAATTCAGCAGCTCTGGAAAAAAATTCCACAGCTCTGAATTGTTTTTTTGAATTCGACAATGTATTACACGGGGCGCGTATTGTTTTTTTGCTCATGCTAAAAGGCCTCATCTATATGGTTTGCCAAGGGCAAGTTATCTTTTTTACAATGTTCAAGCAAGACAACCGCATTCTCATTTAAACCATTGTTCCTACCGTTCGTCTCTTAAGAATTCTTGTGTCAAAGTACAACTTCAAAGCTCCCGAACTGCATACTTATAACACTGGCATGTGAGATGAAATCACACTGTCAGGTTACTTGACATTGCAACTTAACATCAGAATCAGCGCCACAGACCAAATTATCCTCGAGATTTTTCAGAAATATCTTCCCACAGTAACAATCATTTTGACATGCCATCCAAGGACTTGAGGGTTTACTTTGAATAGGGAGATATTAAATCAGCACATTTTATGTCACCGTACACACCCATGGCGCATAAACGGACCCAAAATGCGTCCGTGACGACTCGCAGCGTTGCGTCATGCTTTTCGCCCTGTGTGCCATTTTCTGAGGATTCATAAGAGGAAGGTGTATATGTTAGAACTCTCGGCTGACTCATATTTGTAGGTCAGCAGCTTTCGTTGACTTTGTCAATGGTGATTACTCGCTCCGCAAGGCAATATCTGAGTGGACATCGTTTTCAAAGAGTTGGTACAATCTATAAATATCAGGCAAGGAACATAGGAATGGAGTCGGATGATGATAATTTCATTATTGATTTTCGATTAAAGATGTTGAAAACATGGGCAAACACAGGCTTTGACATTGTTGTCACCGCCGTTACCTCCCGGTCCATTGGATTGGCACAGTTAGCAGCCATCTCAGGTAGTTGTTGCCATTGCACCTTTCAAGCTGCAATCCGATCCCCAATTCAGTGTTCATAGTTGTGTATACCCAGTATGAGATACAAAAGTCACTCAGCATGATCCTATGACTAGTTGGACGACTTGATGCACATTACGCCCTATAAGCTGCATGGAATTTATGATACAAAGCCAATAACGATACAAACAATTGAAAGTGGATGTTTATGTAAACGAACTAGCGTCGGACACGCCTCGCTACGGCAGACTTGGTGGGGCTAGATGACAGAAGGGAATCATCGCTCGGAGGATCGAATAGATCCAGAACTTTTTTGGGCCCAGGCGAAATCAGATGATGAGGTGTAACCTGACCGTATCTTGGGTCGTCATCAGAGGAACACGACTTGTGCATAGGTGCACTCATCGTCCTCGAGAGTTCCGCTACTGTTAAATCCCTGCCCGTACGCGGAGCTCTAATCGGCGACGAAGACGATCTGAAAGAGTCGTCCTCAGTTTTTATCCTCTTTGACGATGGTTTCATCTTGTGAATGATCCTTGCCCCTATGGATAGTGTTTGTGCCCCTTCACAACTGCTTTGGGGACTTGCACTCCGCATTCGCTTGTTGAAGAGTATTTTCTCAAATGGTAGGATCTCCACTGCATCCATGACATACCGCTTGTCTGAATCATCAGAGCAATATGAAGATCGAAGAAGCGTCACTGGAAGGCTTCTCTCCTGTAAGTCATCATCACTGCCTACACTCTCACTTCGTCTCCTCCCAAAGATTGTCTTGTCGAACTTTCCCTCTTTTAAACGAGACAGCCTTTCAACGAATACGTCATCACCTTTTTCGTCACCCTCCTCTTCACTCTCCGTCTCCAACTGGCGTTTGGTCACAGTCGATACCTTCCCATTCAACGAAGAATCCACAGCGCCTAGAGGAGACCTCATTGCAATTCGTTCCGTGACCGAAGGAATCTGTGTAAGTGCAGCTGAATGCGGCGACGCATTCTCCTTATCCTCCCTTTCCTCAACCCTCCTTCTCTTTGATTTCGGAGTTGACACCGAAGCACAACCAAATTCAACACTGAAAGTACGCTTTCCAAGACATTTTGGCGTAGTAGGCGTGACCGGAATCGAACCCGACAAAGTCGTTCGGAACCGTAAAGGAGAAGTAGGTGATGTGGAAGGTAATAATTTAGGGAAGTATGTGTCTGTGATATCCTCGAGTCGACGGGTAGGGCTTGAGTTATAGGGAAATAGGGATCTTGTGGGTGTTAAGGGAGTCTCAGGGACAATATCAGCGGGGCCCCTAGTCTCGGGAGTTCGTGTTCGGCAAGGTTCGCAGACCGAAACTGTAGGAGACGAAGGCGGTAGTGGTGAGGAAACACGCTCAGTTTCATCAATGTCGGCATTAAGACACCGTTGTATGCTCTCAGGCCAACCCTCGGGCGGCGTCTTCCATGCCCGGTACATTGCATTCCAAAAGCTCTCAAACTGATCTTTGACAAGCTGCGGTTTGTCTCGACGTCCGATAAAGCCCGACTCTAGAACGCTCGCGAAGCGTGCAAGATTCTCCAAAGAAGGTCGGAGGGACTGGATACAAAATAGAGCTTGTGCATATAGCGGTACAATCTAGAACAGATTAATTGATCTTGAATTTTTGACTAGGAAAGAAAAAGCACCTCGTATTCGTAATCATCTGCACTCCAAACCCCTTGGTCATCTGCAACCCAAACACACACACCCTCTTGGACAAGTTCCAATAATCTTGAGCCGAGACCCGCGGGACAATACTCAATAACGCTAGTCAGCGTGCGGATCATCCACCTGCTGATATCTCGATTGCCTAGCTCAGGAGGATATGATAATTTCATAGTTTCGTTGACAAATTCCATAAGAGTCTCGGGTATTTCTCTAATCTCCTCAACATCCAAATGAGACATAAGAAGGTCACCAACTTGGATGGAGGCGGAGTTGCAGACGTCTTGATGATACGAAATAAGAGCGGCGATAGCATCGAGAACTGCGACTGAATCAAGGCCGTAATCCAATGCCTTATCAAAAGCGTATCGTAGGAAGTCTTCCCATTTCTTGGAATCCTCGTTGCCAAGAGTTTGGGGTCGAGGTGACCTGGGGCGAAAACCGTCAGGACAGAAATACGCAGACATTGACCTGGATGTATAACGCACACAAAAGGCACAGCCAGCAAGACAGCAGCACCTTCCCAATTGCAATTACCGTCACTCCACTTTTCAATGGAGGATCGCCACACGGTGTTTCTGACTTCCTCAGTCCAATCCCAGTCCCATCCGCGCTCGAATCCCCAAAACATCTTGATGGCATCCACATCACAAACAGTCAGCGCCTTTACACACAGCGACACCCAAAGCTGCCTTGCTTCATCATTCGACTCGACAAGTTCATCCTCGATTTTCATTAAACAACTGAGCAACCGCTCTCCCGCACGTCGTAAGTTGGCCTCTTGAAACACCTCACACGTAATTCTCCACATCTCGCAGACAATCTCCAGTCTGAGTTCGCCGTTAGTCTTCCCAGAGAGAGCGAAAACGCCTGGTGCGGGTACATCTTGTATATCCTGTGCAGGTTTACTAACTACAAGATCGAGATCAGTGTCTTCGAGAAGCCCGACGAGGACATCTACTGCTTTGCGCGTAAACCCCATCGCGCTTTCTTCTTCATCGTCTGCGGCTTCAGTAAGCAAACAGGCTAGGATTGATACTGAAATTGGACCTACCTTGCAGAATGCTGGCCATCGCAGTCAAAAGTCCCTGCCAAATTAAGAGTAGGTCACAAGCCATCGCCTAAGCAAGACAAGTGAGAATGACCTGGATAAGCAATCGTAGATATCAACTTACGGAAACCTCAGACTCATCAAACTTTCTCAAGTTGGCAAGAGTCTGCTTCCAAAGCTTGATCATCCCGTCGAATACCCACTCCTGTGCAACCTCTTCCTTAGTCAGATATCGTACATCCTCGATGGGTGGTTGGGAGAGAAGCATATCATTGATGGCAACGGACAACGATCTATATTCAACTGAGAGAAGGCCAGGATCTGCGCTGAAGATCGCAGGCATAATGAGCTTGGTAACTTTCCAGGGGACCTCTGCTGTCTCTAAACTGGAGATACGTTTCATGATTGCAATAACATCAACCACATTCGTCTGCCTGGTCAACATGTTGCTCAAGACACAAATAATACGTGAGAGCGCATCACTGGTATCAATGTTCTCCTCTCCAAGAATGGCAGCGATAAATGCGACGCCATTCTGCACATCTACAACATTCATCAAAATTTTCCAGATAGATTCGCGTTTATCTTTGAGCATGTCGTGAGCCAAAGACGTTTCGCGCGTGTCTTCGGGGCCTGGGAGGAAGTAAGCCCAGGCAACACAACGCCAGACCAAGCACCCGAGTGCGCGCACGGAACTCTTCTTGTGACGCATTGATAGGGAGAGCAGGGTGGAAAATGAGCGAAAAATCTTAATGTTCTCAATCAATGTTGGACCCAACAAAACAACGAAGCAGGCAAGGACGATAAGAGCCCATACAGGGCCTTTAGAGGCATGAACAGGCTCAGTGGCCGTGAGTGTTGCTCGGAGCGTTCGATAAATAAGAGGTTCTTGGAAAAACTTGGACGGCGATGATCTTGCTGAGGGGATTTGCTTGGGGGGCTGAGATTCCGGAACTTGAGTGACGTAATCAGCGACGATGCCAGAAATGCGGGAATGAACAGAGGTTGATGAGCGGGGAATCGAAAGCAGGCCCAGGACAATGCCACCCAAAGCTTGGCAGGCTTGTTGACGTAGAGCAAGAGTTGGAGCGAGAAGGTTACCCAAGATGGACCCCAGGATGGTGGTGAAAACGGGGATGAAAGTAGCTGGTTGGAAGACCGATAGTTCATAGACAGCCTATTATTTTCTAGATCATTGACGTCGAAGAACGCAATCGAAGTGGCCTACCTTGAGACCATCGCTTGCTGAACCCTTCCTGCCTTCTTTGCCGAGTTCGCCGTCAAGTCCACGACGGATCACATGAGCAATGCGAAATGACAACGGCTCGAGAATCGAACGCGAAAGCCGCTGGACCTGAATCACCCAGATAGCAAGTGCACATGTTTTTCGAGCATTGGGAGTAGGAAGAGTTTCTGCATTGGGTATAGCAAGGATTTCTCCGAGAAGTTCTCGGAGTTGGGTATCTGGGAAATGGGATATAAGGACATCGAAGACGCCAGAGACCAAAAAGGAACAAACCATTGAACAACTTGTGAATCGCTGGTGTCCCCATGACAAATGCAAGAAATTTCATAGCAGAATGTGACGTCGTGCACAAGTCCCGAGCGTATTTAACGTGTTCAGCGCTCACTCCTTTCTTTTTTGGGCTATGCTTGGGTGATGGTAGAGACACTCCTGCCTTCGAGAGACCCTCCGGTACATCATTTGGAAATTTTTCAGCAGGATCGTCTAGTGCGCGACGCAGGTCACGCACTATAGAGTCCATGAATTCCTTTTTGCAATGACGTATAGGTTGGAATAATGGCCACGACGCATCGGCATCCGTTGAGTTCAAGACAGCCGCCCGCAATCGTGCCATAAGGCGGCCATACGCCTCGTTCAGTTCCTGCATTGTCGCAAGTGGCGATACTATCGTGAGCACTGGTCCCTCGAGATAATGCAAATCCATAAGTGGATCATCGGGCTCCGGGGTTACCTCACGAGGCTTGACATCAATCAATGGAAGTAGGAGATAACTCGATTTTTTAAGGATAGACTTGACTGGTGGTTCTCTTTTGGCACTCGAGCACATGAGAGGTTTTGGAGAGTCGGAAAGGTCGTGAAATTGGTGATCCTGCGACCAGGCGACACGCGATTGATGTTCAGGAATAAACCGGTTTTCCTTTTCATTTCGATGTCCAGTGCTCGGGGGCGTCAAGAGACTCATAGTAGTATTTTTTTCCAGCTGGAAGCTTTTCAGGAGAATAAATAGGAAAACGACTGGCAGGCCGACACTGCGAACAGGGAAGTCGGGGCCAGACGCGACCTGTCACATTGTGACACGTACTTATACCGCGATTGATTTACACGTCTTTGTTTGCCATCACAAACTTGTTGTGCATCAAACAACACAAGAGAATTGATCTTGTCACCTTCTTGGGTTGATAGGTATTGTGAACCACATGAAGCATTGAGAACCAATTTCTAATTTAATGAAATGTTGGAATATCGAACACTACACTAAGTCAAATCTTTTGTTTCATAGCCCAATATGTAGTACATGATTTAGATACAGATAAAAAGGTGTGTTGTATAGACTGCTCATCGTGCGTTTGCCAACGAGTTTCCCCTGATATTCCGTTGCCTGGTCTCAACTCAACATAAATTTTTTTGTGCACAGTGCATCAAAGTTCCACAGCGCAAAGACCGCCTGTATTCTAATATACACGCCAGTCTTGGTCAATCACCTGCCATTTGGAACTGCCTAGTAGTGGAGATCGCGAATGTGTGTCAAACGCATGCATATACCTGAGCAGTCATCATATGATCCAAAGTTTACAAGAAACTTCAGACTCTTGATCAGTAGTTTGCTTGTCTCCTATATCCAATCAGGGTTTTGTATGAACAAACGAACCAAACCCTCGAAAACAGTCCTGAGATTGAAGCACTGAGCCTGTATCAACTGGACCTCTTCTAATCTTGTATGGGAGGATGGTTCTCCTCCTGTCATGAATAGGGAATCTTGGTCTGGACAGGAGACACTTGAACGACTCAGGGTTAGAAAGGTTCAAAGTCTTTTCCTTGCAAGGCTTCCAACCATTTTTTGCCGATTTTGGAAGAGATCACGAGAATTCCTTTTCGAACTTTGCCTCCGATAGAGGGAAACTGCTCGGCCAATGATCAATTAGTGCCAACAGCAGCATGTTGCCCGGATCAGAGAGGGAAAATTGCCAGTTGAACAGAAATCGATGAGGGAAGATAATACATTTGCATTTGATGTCCTGTATGGAATAAGTCAAACAGGAGAAACTTTTGTTCGCATATTGTTACCCATTATGACTGGACGAAAAGCGAAAGGCAATTCATCAACGGATGGCATAATATGATTCATTAATATGTGGGGTGGGCAAATGACGATGCTTTGGAGGGTGACCATTCGTCGAGATCGGGTGATAGAAAATTATCCGTGCATGTCATACATTTTAACGGAGTCAAGCACATTCTGATGACCACGATAGAGACAGCACTAGCGGCGCAGGTACAAGGACTTCGAATCGGTTAGCTTACTTTAGCATTGAGCGGACGAAGCACACATTTTCAAAGGAATACTGAACTTGACAAACGTCACCGATGACGGTATATCGACGATAGCAGTACTCTCAAAAGCCTGAAAGTTCGCACAAGCGCACCTTATCTAGGAGAACATTACCTCTGAGAACGAACATCAACACGGTACAGTTCCTGTAGTTCTCATACGTACAAATTATCATCCCAAATGAAAGGAAAGATAAAACGGGAACCTAACCGGGCGTCTTCCCTCCTGATATTAGGCGATTTATGGCCCCATATATCCGTCATTACCCCGCAAAGGAACGCCAAAATGAGGGATTTTCACTCCTCCCAGGCTAAATGGGAGGCCACCAGCTACATCCCCCTTGGACTGAATTTGACCCTGAAAACATCTGTATTTGGTGTGCCACGTCACAAAAGTAGCTTCTCTGAGTAGTCGAGTAGTTGGAACTTTGGCGCCACAGCATTGAGACAGGCCGGTAAGAAGTGAGCAAAACGATCACCATAAAATGAAGCCGGATATTAAACGCGAGGGATTAGACCAGAGTTGTCCAGAACCAGGACCAATTGATCAACGCAATGGTTGGGGTAAGACTGTGATTCCGATATTCGCGCTCGCCGGAGGCTGTTGTGTACATGGCCCCTGCGCTATAGGGTCCAGCTTCGACACGCCTCCTGTGAGAAGAAAGCGATGCTCAGGTGCTTTCGGAAGCTAAAGCGACAGCCGCAGGAGTGTGTACCTTTGAGGGAGCTTGGTCAAGCTCCAAGCTTCAAATCTAACATCTATCTATCGGCTGGTGAGACTCCGTGTCACGAAATGAGTTGGTGAATCCATTAGATCTACTGCAGCGTGGTTAAGCTCGCATCGTTGGGACTGTTCGTAATTTATTGTGTCTGGTTAATGTAGAACATGAGCGGGGAAGTCCCGTTCTGCTTGCTGCGAGGAGGTCGGTCTCCTTAGCCCGGCAATGTGCCTGATCCAAGCCCACAGTGACACGACTGGCAGGGAGAGGAAGTCACTGTTCCTGTCCAGTCTACGATCATAAACATGAGGCTCTAGACTCAGCTGATACAGCGGAACGTCAGTTTGAGGAGGAAGCACCAGAAACAAGGCGCTCAAGGTAGGGATTTACCCACCTGGTGAGATCATAGCCTACTGTATGGCCAGAGAAGCCTTCCATAGGCTTTCGCTGACATCAGGTCATCAGTTTACAGTGACCACATGGCTGCACAGGAAGTTAGCATTCTTTCAACGCCGCCATTTCCTGAGTTTGACCTGTGCTTCCGAAGTTCGCTAGAGTACAGGAATCTGCGGTGGAAATAAAGACATGGTGAGACTTTGAGCTATATAAGAGGTGACTTCAACTCTCCTCACCAACCAACCAACGAAAGTCTTCTGCCAGGTTTCAAGGTTTGTTCTACTACGTCTGTCTTCCCATTTACAAAACGCGAATTACGATGAACGCCCTCATGACCGTTGTATTTACTCTCTTCACCATCTTCCTCGTTGCCTTCGGTGCCCCTGTCAGTCCAAGGGATGTGTTCGTTCCTCCCTTGACGTCCCCTAAGGCAGGAGCAGTCCTAAAAGTTGGTCACACTTATGAAATCACTTGGTAAGTCGTTCACAGCCGTCTACCACGATCACGAGTTCATCCACGTTGAAGGGACACTTCCTCAGCCCCAAGACAAATCACTAATCCCACTGGACGTCTAGTCTTGCGTCACAACTCCCTACTCCAGAATCTTGGTATGCACAGCCAATGTCTGCGGCGGTCGATCCTGCTAACGTCACGTCTAATTTCTAGATAACCCGGTAGCTAAAGGATTCGACATTTTGGCTGGCAAGCTCAATGCTACCATTCCCAAGACGACTCTACCGGGCAAGGACTACCAGTTCGTCCGTGAGTGACCCCACTAAAGTGACCGAGGTCGAGACTCACGTTACGTTCAGTCATGGGTGATTCTGGAAACTATGGAGCCACATTTTCTATCGAGGCCTAGTCTTCCATCGGGGCACTGCGACTTTGATATGAAATTGATATGAAATCATACAGGCTCACCATCCTCAAAAGACCCATTGTATCTCACTGTTCATGGACATGTATCCTTCTGGACTCGAGTCGTCGGGGGACAGCTATGTCCTCTGTTATTGTATCATAGTGTTCATCTACTGACATGTTCGCTTATCTTAATACACCCTCTCCTCTAATAGTTAGAATAGCTAGAGAAAGCACTGTTGTAATACCCTTTAGCGACTTGTATCCGTGCCTTGATATATTCATTTAGTCGGTCTCGGTTCTTCCCGTGGCTGTTTATTTTCCTGAGGAAACAAGACGTTTCAATTTTATCTGCCATCTCTTTCGGCTCTGCAGATGGAGAGACAGTTTGAGAACAATATAGTGAGTCAACAGTACAGGTCTCAGGCTAAAAATTGTCAGGTGATGTGCTCTAATGAGAAATTCTTTCCAATTGCTGGCGACGAGTTTCCAGTCTGCCAGTCACCTCTGGCTCTGCTCAAAAGCTAGCCAAGCAGGTGTCGACCTGTCGATCTCTGCTTTCCGCCTTGCAACCATCAGCTCACTTTATTTCGGCATGAGAACACACTTGTCACTTGTCATCTGTTTCATTGTCACATGATACCCCTTGTCAGAAGTATATATAAAGCGCAGAGCAATACATATGTCCTCGACGCTTGTTCTCTCGCCAACGTCCGCCTCGCCTCTCCGGCAGTTCACATCCAAGTCTGACACATGGTCCTCGCTGCCACTTTCTTTTCTTTTTCGCTTTTTTTCTCAGCAGCGTTGGGCTTGCCGCTTGCTCAGCGAGATGTCGTCGCCCCCCGCATCACGGATCCACATGAGGGAACAGTTTGGACGGTTGGCAAACAGGAGTTGGTAACATGGCATGTCCGCCAGACATTCCTTTTTGACTCGATACTCATCGCCTTCTAGGGAAACTGATAACCTTCCGCCGGATTCTCAGATCACCAATCCGGATGGGCGTGTCATTCTTGGTTTCCAAGCAAACGATAGCTTGAACTTGGACCTCGACCATCCTCTTGCCCAGAACTTCAAGCTCCGTGCAGGCAACGTCACAATCACAGTCCCAGATGTTCCTCCTCGTAACGATTACATCATCGTCCGTACGTGAATCTTTTCTTTGCTCCCTAAGCAGTTAATGGACCTCTCCAGTGATGGGTGACTCTGGGAATGCTAGCCCTGCTTTTGCTATCACTTCCATCCAGCGTGGTCCCAATTCCTCTTCAGCATCGGCTTCTAGCACATCCTCCAGTTCCTCCTCAGCATCGGCTTCTGGTTCCTCAATTCCTGATAATACACCATCATCTACGGGTAGTATCATTACTGGGGTTGTCACTACCTCCACAAAGCATTCAAGTACCCTGAGCACTTCTGCGTCAGTGTCAACGTCTATTGCCTCAGTATCATCGTCTTCTCCCAATCCTGCTTCGTCGTCTGTCGCAATGTCCGTCACGATGCCTGCCTTGGTGTCTACCTCGATGTCGTCATCATCGCCTGGGACATTGGAGTTGGCAACTGTCTCGAGCGGTACAATGGCGGTAGCGACGACCTCGACTAGTTCTGCTGGGTCTGTTCACAGTCATAATCTTCGGATTATCATCGCTGCGGCCTTGGCTCTTGCATCGTTGATCTAAGGCACGCGGTTTTGCATATGTCTTAAAACTTCGCCCGCTTTCCTTTTCAATGGTGCTCGGTGACGTCCCCGGTAAGGTACTTGATGTTCCTTCTATGATTTTGTTGTTCTCGGACTTGCATATTACGGTCTTTGATCAACGCACATGGATAATTTGACGTTCCCACTATCTTGTTTTGTCCAGCATATATGGTTGTACCATAGGTGGTCCTTGAGATGATCCGAATTAGCACTTCTCCCGTTGTCACCTTTTTGCTCTTCATCTTTTGAGTGCTGTTATCTCGCTTTGTTTGACCAGCGCACACAACATGATGATGTTAATCCCCTCCTCGGAGTAATGTTCTGACCATTAAAGACATGTCTATCGCCAGGTTAGCCAGGATCTACCTAGGCATGAAATTTTTGAAATCTAGAAAGATAGGGGCAATATATACGTTTTGATTCTATGACGTAGTGCACCGGATATGATTGCCGGTGCGATCTATGTGATTAAGTCTATTTACCAGTGTGCAAGTTCCATGGAAACATCGTGCCAGTATCGGGAAGGGAGCGCTTGGGAAATGGGATGATGTGGTCCCCTTTACGTTTTCCTATTCAAGTTCATGTATCAAATCGGCCTCTTTTTCCAGAGTTATTTTGACATCCTGCGGTGAAAGCCAACGAGTGGGTCATGTGTAGTGATGGTGTCCCACGTTTTCTTTGTTCCAGTTTGTGATAGTCTCGAATTTCTCTTATTTTTATCACATCTGATAAAAGGTCATGGTTCTTAATTTGTGCTGAGGAATAACATTTTTGATCAGGAGTCAGTTTGAAAAAACCATGGTTTATGGAAGAATTGCACTAGAAGAGAAACATTCAAGTACTTGTCTAAGAAAATATGCTTTTACAAATACTATATGATAGACCATTTATGAGAGTCTTCAGTAGCTTCTCTTTTATTTTCCTCATCTCTCTTTATTACTATAAGTGTTTTTCTATTTTTATGATTACAAGATTTGCAATCATACCTTTAACATGGCTGGTCACCTTTACCAATTCTGAATAGTGTTGACTATGCAAAGGTTGCTTATAAGAGAACAACTGGACTTGCCCAATCTGTAAGGGCAACTGGAGTGGAGTGACTCCAGGAGAAACCTCAGTATCAAAGATGTAAGCTCAGGCATCACAGAGTAAGTTAGATAACTATGTGTATATTCAACTATCAGAGATGTAAGCTATATACATCAGTAATCTACATTGATACTATTTGTTATCACTAAGTCTTGACGACTCAAGGACCACTCGATGTGAGCGTTTAGGAAGAACTCGATGGAGTTCTCCATTGGATTGGACTACCTTCTTATACTACTTTTACAAGTGGCTGTACACTACTAGTCCACGATCATATGTCCTTCTAGAACATTCTACAATCACATGACCTTGTCACGTGATATGATTACTTAAGTCCCCATGCTATTTATATCTTGTCTGCATTGTACGACTTGATATTTGTGACTAAGTGTTTGAATGCGTGGGAAACTTGTTCCTTCTTAG
>Ga0153940_1000854_pt1 | contig 14455 bp, 14 predicted proteins | sample TSNJ024MetaG_FD_104736 | JGI IMG/M metagenome (GOLD analysis project Ga0153940, IMG submission 104736) | Attine ant fungus gardens microbial communities from New Jersey, USA - TSNJ024 MetaG | ecosystem: Host-associated > Fungi > Mycelium > Unclassified | place: USA: New Jersey, Brendan T. Byrne...
GGGTTTATACCTTAATGTATTAGAAAGCGGCATAGTTCACCCTCTTTCCCGGTTAACTTATCTTAACTATAAATAATTAAAAGTAATCCTTTTGGAACACTTTACAAAACTAAAGGAAAACGGTCTCCCGACCGCAATCGGTCGCTACGGTAACACTGGGAAAATCGTCATTCAATCAATCAATTTTAATATCAACAAGCAAATGGGATTTGCCGTATTACATATACAAAAGCCGAAAGGAAACGATGCCCGGACGACGGCGCATATTGAGCGGACGGTACAGCCGGGCAATGCCGATCCGGAACGTAGACACCTGAATGAGGAACTCATTCAACCACCGGAAGGAGTCGAGAACCGCACACAGGCAATACAACATCGGATCGAACATGCCGGAATCACACGTAAAATCAAGGAGAACCAGATACGTGCTTTGCAAATCATGCTGTCCGGCACTCTCGAAGATATGCAGCGGATACAGAATTTAGGCAGGCTTGATGAATGGTGCCAGGATAATATTGAGTGGTTACAGAATACGTTCGGAAAAGAGAATGTTGTTTCCGCTGTTCTGCACATGGATGAGAAAACCCCTCATATCCATGCGACAGTAGTTCCTATCGTTCAAGGCGAGAGGCGTAAAGCTAAAGTGGAAGAGAATAACGGTAAAAAGAAATACAGGAAGAAGCCAAAAGATATCGTCCGCCTGTGCGCCGATGATATTATGATACGGGACAACCTGAAACTGTATCAGGACACTTATGCCGAGAAAATGGCTATATACGGATTGGAGCGAGGTATCAAAGGCTCGGATGCCCGGCATATATCCACTCCGCAATATTATCGGGATTTGTATGCCAAAAACGAAGACCTAAAAGAGGATATAGAGATACTCCAAGAGCGGAAAGAGGAAGTGAACGAGAAAATCAGGGATTTATACGACCGTAAAGATGAAGCGCGGGAGAAGTTCTTGGATATGGACGAATATGTCCGGCAAAAAGAGAAAGAAGTTGCCGAGATGAAAATTCGGCTCGAACAACTCAAACAGGATTACGAGCCATACAAAGCACAGGAGGATTTAAGTTTACTGTTGGAGGTTTTCCCATATGTAGCCGAGAGCCTGCGGATAACCCTGTTTTGCCGGAGTATCGGGCTGGCTGTCGATACGATTAAAAACTGTTCACCGGCGAAGCCGTATCTTATTCCGGCAAGCTCCATTTGCCCGAACATGACCGGGATTTTAACGCCCAAGACGCCAAATTACAACTTTACAAAGAACACGACAACCCCAGCAAGCTCCATCTTTCTCTCAATGGGCAGAATATCTTAGACTGGTTCAGGCAGAAATATCAGGAAGTAAAACAAGCAACCAACTACTATAAACGACCCAGTATTATAAAGCCCGAAGAAGGTAAAAGCAAAGGAATTAAGATGTAAATCAGATATGTTTTCCAGATATTTAGTATTTTTGTGGATAATAAGTGAAAAAAATAACAATATGCCAACTGTAACCGTTAAAAATGTTCGTTACGAGACATTGCAACAAAATCCTCTTTTCTTTATCCATAAAGAAGAACAAGAACGTGAAATTTGGATTCAAACCTCAGGACAAAAAGAATACAAATACTACTGGGCTACTAATGATGACGGTATAGCATGTTGGTTGGAAGATGATATTTTTGGTGATCAATTTACAAATGATGCCTATATGTTAGTCATTGCTGAAATTACAACAAATATTCCTTTGCCCGACAAAAAAAATGATGATGAAGGCTCTATAGAAATTCAAATTCATAATTTCCAGGCAGACAACATAAATGATTGGATAGTTGTACTTAATAGTTGTATTTTTAGGATGAATGACACAAACAACAAATACGTTTCTATGGCATTGTTGTGGTGTTTACATCACCGTAGGATAAAAGAAAATGTTTTGGAGAAGGCCATCCATCGTTATGATATAAAAATCCAAACTTATCTTACGAGCAAGTTAAAGGAAATAGGAGTTTGCCTTTCGATTATAAAACAACAGACTTTGCAACGAGTGCTGGCAAACTTTGATATATCATGCCAAATTTATAATCCAACTGTAATCAGCGAAGCACTCGGAATCATTGCACCTAAACTCAATTACCTAACATCCAATCTCGGCCTCTTTGATGTGATAAACTTAATTTTCAACAATCATAATGAAGAGTTGCCGTTCGAAATAGACTACCAACTGGAGAAAATGAAGAATAGCAGTAATATTCTGCTTAACTTATACGTTTGGCTTCACGATGATGCCATGCACTTGGAAGATTATGATGGGTTGAAACGCTGGTTTGGATTACTATCAGAATCAATGAAAATGAAAATGATACGCCGCTACTTCCATGATATTCGCTTAGGAGTCGCCACTTATGATGTAAAGCTACTGGAGTCGTTTAAGAATAATCGCTTTGAAAAATTCACACGTTTCAGATATTGTATTGAGAATCCTGAAGAGCCTATTTCTCTTATCGTTCCTTTGCTTTGTGACAGCGTGATAACATTCGTGAATTCTGAAGGGCGCTCATTTCAATCGCTTGATGGCATTCTTGATGTTGCAATTACTCATTGTGATAATATAAAACCAAATGTTGATTTCGCATTAAAGAAAATACTTCCTATATGCAATGGAGGTGCTGTGTATAATCAAGAACGTTTCAAGGGGTTTATTGATTACGAAGTGGTATATCAATTGATGGAAGAGAAGATGGCTACTGAAAACCTTGAGAATTCCATTAAATCTTTGCTTAAAAAGTATGCAAAGCAAAGTTTCTATTATGTTTGTACCAATGACAACTCTGAAGAGCCTCTATCGTCAGAACAAGTAAAAATGTGTAATCGGGCTTTACATGATAAACCGGAATGTCTGGAACGAAAATACCATGATGATATTTGGATTGTTCGAAACAATAAGGATACGACAGACATACTAAATTGTTTATTATCTATTCCCATAGAATCTGCAATTGAAGAGAAAAATATTGTTAAGATGGAGGTCAACTGGGGAATGATTTCAACTGAAAAATTTGCTGTTAATATTAGAAACTTGACGCAGATTCTTGCAACTAACGTCGAAACTGGGTATATTTTCAAGAAGGATGTTGGTGTTTATAGTGATATTTTAAAGATGTTCTACAAACCATCTTTTTTGCGTGTATATTCTCGAAGGACAGCCGTATTAAATCCTGCAATGGATTTTTTTGGTTTGTGGGCAGGGCTAAAAGAAAAGTTGCCACCTAATCACATTATGCATCGTGATGATCCTTCGGCTAAGAAAATGAAAGTAGAACATCGTAGAATGGAAGCCTCAGAAATTAAGGGTCGTGTCGAAAAATCATTAGTGGAAGAACTTAAAACAGCCATGTCAATAGGTGGATTTTTTGAAATTCCGTATAATGATCAGCAACGGAGAAACTTATTCCAACTCTATTATTATAAAGGTACAATAACTGACGATGAACCTGAAAGCAGTTTGGAATTTTTGGAGCGAATAAAAATAGGTAAGTATGTGAACTTTTGCGCTCCGTCATTAGCCGATAAATATAATCATGCTGTCAATTTGCCCTATTTTTGGTGTCGAGGTAGAGAGTGTTTTCGCAATAATTTAGATGACCAAATATTAGAGCACTCTCATTCATGGGAACAGTATTCTTTATATCATATCATCGAGATACTCGGCTATCCCAAACTGAAAAGAACAGAAGCGGGACTTGAACCTGATGGTATGATTCGTCTTTTTATTGCCATGGTAAATCGTGCACATGCTAAATTTCGCAGATTGAAATGCCGAAGTTGTGGACACCTTATGTTCACCGACAAGAGCAGTGGCTTTAATCGATATAATTATTATTCATGTATCAATCCCACTTGCGGCGAGTTTAATCATCCCGTTTATCTTAACTACTGCTATAAATGCAAGAAAGGCTTGATAGACTCGCGCGATTCTAAGCAATGTCCTAACGATTGGTATATTTGCCCTATTTGTCTGTCGTGTTGCGATGATGAACTATATGAGCGACAAGCCCAGCGGTATACATTATCTCGTCGGCCTATACCTGAGCGTATCTTGCGAAAAATGGGACAAGGGCATAATGACAAAGATGTATTCTTTTGTCCTGATTGTGGGATACAAATAACAGAAATTGCAGGTGAAAGCCAGGAGGAAATGAGATGGTGTGCTCAGTGTGAGAAGAAATATCCCAGCAAGTTTAAAACGTAAAAAGATAGAATTCCTTCAAGTTGCATTATCCTTTATTCTCTGAACACAAAGGTATATTTCAAGAATGAATAAGGCAAGGCTTTTATCGGAAATACGCTTTCGAGGTACGAGAAAGGAAGATTTCCGATAAAAGCCTTGCCTTATTCATTCTTGAAATAGGAGGAGTGTTTATCAGTTAAAAAAGGAAAAATATATGCTTGAGATTCCGAAGAAATAACCTACCTTTGCACCCGAGTTATTTGACAGTATTGCACCGCAAAATGCTGAAATAAGAACGGTTGCCAAATCGTTACCCCAGTCTTTCCAAAAACCGACTAACATTCTGTTAGTAAGTTAATAACATTTGATTTGTTTGTGTTCAGGTAAAATAATACTTTCAACTCGTTTGTCATAACACTCATTTTTTAGTTTTAAAATTACTTCCAAATGAGTTATTTGAGCGATGAAAAATGAGCAGTCGGCTATCAATGCGCCACGGGCAGAAGTTTTTTTGACTTGAATCGCTTTAGTTTGCGCAAGTGATTAAAACACAAACTTATAGATAGTATTCCGTTGCATTCTGCGCCGCCAAAAACTGGTAATGACATGGTAACAAAACTATGCTTTTGGATTATTTATTTCTGAATCAGCCGTTTGGCTTGGCTGTAATTCAGAATAGGTAACGGATAAGTAACGAGATAACTTCTCTGGTTTGCTCCGCTTTGAACAGGTTGATTAGCTTAATACAAAGCTAAATTTATTTTTTCGTATTAGCAAATTTTCTTCAAGAAGACAATGAAAGATAATAATTTCTGCTCCGACAAGTTTATTTACTCTTCTTCTCATTTTGGTAAACGCCATACTGTTCAGATATGACATCTCCAATTTCATTCCGAAACCATTGTGGCTCTAAGACTTCAACATCAGAACCATGAGATAGTAATTCCTGTCGAAAATCGATGGTGAGTCTTATGTGGTAGCTAAAGATTGTATAGTCGGAAGTGCTTTCTATTTCTTTCTGTGAATGATGTAAGGGTAACACCCGAATGTAACTATCTTGAATTTTATATACTTTGATTATAACATCTTCTGCCGCTCGTCCATCTCCCGCAACAATTCCAAAACAATCAGTGAAGAATGATTCACCGTCAAAGTCTTTAGGTAATTGAAACATGTTATTTTTCATAGATATATTCTTGATTCTATCTAAGGCGTAAATGAGAATGCGTTCTTTCCCCGGATTATAAGCAATGACATACCACCGCTGTTTGAACACCTTGATACAGTAAGGGTAAATCTCAACGGTATATGGAGAATCGTGCCAAAAAGTTTGATATGACATCTCAATAGACAAACCATCTCTCATTGCTTCAATAAAAGTAGTGAGGAACATTTGCCCTGATGGAATTTTCTCAAATAAAATCCTCTGTTTGAGCTTATGACTTTCGTTTATCAGGTTATTTACAGCAAATGTGTTTAATAACCAGCTTCGAACGCCTCCACATTCCATATCGTCGGTGTTCTCTATGTAATATCTGTAGCCATTCCGCTTATCACATTCAATATTAATATCAAACATTTGCTCAATAGCATGGCGATGGTTGTGAAACGTTCGCAAAGGCAAGTCTTCACCATCAAGGTTTAACGTTGACTTTTGCCAATACTCATTGATCTCTTCGAATGTTATTTTCCCTCTTCGATAGATAATGTCAACTAACCAAACGTATCGATTAAACAAATTAGACGTTGTGTCTTTGGAGCTTGTTTTATTTCCCATATTCGTAAGTTCAATTTTATATCGTAGTATTTACAGTATTGCTATATTGTTGATTTTGTAAATATTACCTACATAAAGTGCATTTCCTGTTGTTTTTATGCAAAGATATATTTATTGTATGCCAAATAATAACATAAACATGAAACTTCTCTAAAAAAAATAGATTAGAGTGCTGGTGTATGTTCCCCCTTATTTGCCAGCAATAATCTTCAACGCTATCTCCGCACACGCCTCTGCATCAGCTAAAGCGTGGTGGTGATTTTCTAAGTTGTAGCCTACATGTGCTACCACTGTATGCAATTGATGATTTACTAAATCAGGAAACACTCTTTTAGCTGCCCGATACGTACAGTGAAAATCATAATCCGGATAGGACATCTTATATAAATCGTGAACGGCTTTTAGACAGCTTGAATCGAAAGAACTGTTATGCGCAACCAGCGGGAAATTTCTTAGCTTAGGTTCAATATCTACCTCAACTTCCGGAAATTCCAGTTCGCTTAGCGTATCATAATAAGACAGACCATGTATATCTGTTGCCCATGAGCAGTAAAAATTAGGTCGCGGGTGGATAAGGCGGTATATCTTATCTGTGATTTTACCGTTCTCTACAATTACAATGCCCAAACTACAGATGCTTGAACGCTTGTAGTTTGCTGTTTCAAAATCAATGGATGCGAAATTTAACATTTAACTGGATTCTGATTTACTATTCTTATAAAGAAAAAGCGTGGCGCTGTACGCCCATTTTATTTGGAGGTCTCGCCGAATTTAGCAATGATACAGCACTTCCAACTCATTAAACTTCGACACATTGAAAAAGCGAGTCCATGTGCCGTCCAAGCTTTCCCCTCCTTGCGAGTGAATATGTCCAAACAAATGAATCTTAGGCCGTTTACTTAGTACAATATTCCGTAATATTGAGTCTCCTGCATCTTCATCCAGAAAGCCGTATGGAGGAATATGTGTAATCAGGATATCCGTGTTGGCAGGAATAATCGTTTCCTGGTGTAGCCATTTGTTTTGTTGCAACGATCGGGTTGTTACCGAATAAAACGCAATGCCGCAAAACTCTACACCATTGTCCTCCAAACAAACAACACCCTCTGGAACTAATTCCTTCGCTTTTTCGGGGTAGAAGTCAAATACAATCTCATGGTTTCCGGGAATAAATATACGCAACTTAACTGGGCAGGACAAAAACCATTCCCAAAAAGAGTCTAAACCATCTGCCGAAAAATCAGAAATTACATCTCCGGCACAGATAAGCACATCTACTTCTTGGGGAATAGATAGCTTTCGATGCATTCCATGGGTGTCGGAGAAGGCGAACATCTTTTGATTCTTATATGTAAAATACATGGGATTGTTACTTTTAGTTTAATTGAATTACAATTCAGTAGATTTGCCTCCAATAGATTTACCTGATTATAAGCATACTAAATGTATTAACGGAATCAAAACGGACATTCATTCAAATCATTTATTATAGGTTGCCAATCTTTAAAATATACTTCTCTTACTCTATTACATTTGAGCGGATCAATAGGAGGCATAGCCAAAATTCTTTCCCAAGCCTGCTCTTTATCTTCAACTATATACGGATCAAAATCCTTGTTTTTATATACAGAATAATCAAAATCCTGTTCGACTTTCATTACCTCATTACCCTGCATATCAAGATAGCCCCATTTGTTATCTTTACCTACTAAAAACAGATCACCATGAAGACTACACTCATCATATATTGCCGGAATAACAAACTCTTGAGAATGAATATTCAAAACACCATGTTTATATTTATCTTCTTTTTCAATCACTACCAGTGCTAAGTTGTACTCAATAATCCATATACCTGTATATATTGGAGGTAAAATCTGTTTGTTTTTTATATCAATAAGACTATCTCTGCTTTTCCCAATTTTTCTCCCATTTTTTTCTTCATAATGCCATTTACTAATAATAAATAAATCTTCTGCTTGGGAAGGGTTATGTAAAGAATCACATTCACTTTCACCTTCTATAATAGTATTACCTTCTTTGTCTATTACGCCGTATTTACCGTTTTTAATAACACATATATATTTCTCGTCACCATAGGGGAGATATATAAAATCGTATATTGGTGGAGTTACTATTCGGTTATGTAATCCTTTTAGGCCGATAAGTCCATTTTCTTTGTAACAAGCCAATCCATCCCTAACGCCTTCCATAAGCATAAATATGCCATCATATTCATCGGGATATTTAGGATCATAATCATCATCAGAATGGTTTGGATCGTCCAAATAGCCCATATAATATAAGTATTCAGGATTTCTAAATTTAAACACTCCCGAAATTACCTGCTGGCCTTGTGTGTCAACATAGTAATTCTCATCTCCTATTTCCGCATAAGCAAAGCCATTTTTGAAGTTCTCAACATAATCATAAATTGCCGGTATTACCAATTTATGAGCGCGATTGATAAACCCATATTTCCCATCAATACAAATTGGGGCCAAATTGTCGAAAAAGAAAAATGCTTCGGACTTCGGGACTACCTTTTTATCAGCGATAGAATAATAGAAATATAGTCCCTTTGTGTCATCAGGATGAGATTTTTCTCCATCGCCAACTCCGATATATTCCTCGTTGATGGGGTATATTTTTTCATAGTAGCCTATTTTGTCAAGATTGCCATCAGCCCAAACACGCCACGTCTTATCCATTAGGATACACCATCTGTTATCGCTGATATGGTATATATTTTCATATATAGCTGGAATTATCTCTTTCCGTTGGTTTATGTCTAATATACCGTGCTTATTATTCTTAATGACGGTAATAACACCTGCGGTATCTTGAATATAATCATAAATTATAGGTATCACCTGATTCCCGTTCCGGTCAACTAGTCCCCATTTTCCGTAAGCAAATACAGGATATAAATTATCATTGGCTTTCATAAAGCAGATTTTGTGTTATTGATTTTGTGAATATTACCTACATAAAGCCCGTCTTTTACCACTGCAAGGTAATACTTGTCCAGTTCATCCAAATACTCCATATTCAGTTGTGTGCCTTTACTTTTTCCGTTCCAAAACATCAAGGCAGAATCACAATCATCGTCCATTGCCTTATCCTTAAGTTTATAAAGAAGCCTTCCCATCAGATTATCGGGATTCAGGATATGTTCGGTCTGCCAATTCCCAATATTATTTCTTATGTTTTCTCCAGAATAATATACAATGACATTTTGATACTCATTCCTGTGCAAATATTCTTGTACGGCTTTGTCTACACCGTAAGCATCGCCAATAAGTATTGTTTTATTTCCCTCTACTAATTCTTCAAGAAAGGGGTAATCACGTTTTCTCAACTTCTTTATGCTGATAGAGCCTGAAATAAATATCTTCATAATTTATTCTTTTGTTATAGCTAAATATTTCTTTGTAATAATGTCATAATACACGAGTTATATCAAAAAAATCATCTGTAAATTTCCGGTAGTCCAAATTGTCGGAAAGGCTAAATGTCGTCCATTCCTCTCCTAAAGTTTCTATCTTGTCAAGCGCATAGATAAATACATTACTCCTATCATCAGCTCCCAATAAATACCAATATCCATCAAACTGGTAGAGACAAATCGGTGCTGTTAATTGATAACCGCTTTCTCCATCTTTTGAGCAATAGATAAATTCTATCGCAACCCCGTTTTGCATAACACTTACAATATCTTGAAAAAAACGCTGCTTAACAGGTTTGCCTTTACATAGAATGCGTGATCTTATATTTCCCATTTCTTTATATAGTTTATTGCAACAAAGATAATCCAGATCTATGCCAAATAACAGCACATGGAAAGTGAAAATGTAAAAAAACCGCCCAATGTGAGCAGTCTTTTTTTTGTATTAAAAACATTCTAAAGTGCCGGAGCATGCTGTCCTTTATGAGGACCATTTGGATGTCGATGACATGATCCGCTTGTTAAAGATGAAATACTGGAAAATTGCTGTCCGCAATACTTGCATGTATACTGGCTCTTTTCGCTACCTTCATAAAGCTTATGCTGTCCTTTATGAGGGCCATTTGGATGTCGATGACATGATCCGTTTGTTAACGAAGAAACACTTGAAAACTGCTGTCCGCAATACTCACAATAAAAATTGGCCATAATGTTAAATTTAAATGGTTTATAATATTCTGAAATAACACATCTGTCTTATGCAAATGTTTGAATCTTATATAAAATACAATTATTCTTTAAATACCCAACTTTTGCATTTCTTCTTTTAAGGACAAGGCAATTGCACCTAAATTTTCCCAACTGATTCGTCCGGATGTATGCGGAATTCCGTATACTGGAATATTTCCCCACATCCCCTTTTTCATGCCAACGGTTGCATCCCCTCCGTTGCTCATCTTTGGCGTGAAATTCTGAACGTCAGTAAATTTATATTTATTATTCAACGGGGCAAAACAGGCTGGAATAGAAAAGCAAACAACGCATTTTGGTTTAAAAATGTCTTGAATTACTTCACCCGTTAAATCCAGACATTTTTGTATCGCATCCTTGCTTCCAGTAATGGCATTGAATTGCTTCATGTCTTTTGAACCGAAATAAACGGCATTCATGAAAATGAAATTGCCATCAGTTACGGGGTTCAAATAACCTGCCCATTTAAACATTTCGTACGGTTTACTCCAAATTTTCCAAGCATTATTCCATTTCTTGGTTTGCTCTTCATAGAAGGATGGATTTCCTTCATAAAAACGCTTCCTATTTACTCCTGTATAGACATAATCTTCCTGCGCGTTATAACCTAAAAACAGGACATCAGCCTGTTTGTCAAGCACCGGTTTAGACTGAAACGCTGAGGCGCATCTATCTAACTTTGGGCCTGCTTCTTCGATAAAATCACATACACGGTCAACCCATGCGTCGTAAAGTTCTTTTCTATTCATAATAAATGTATTATGCCAATAAATAATGGCGGGTTAATTATAATACCTAAATTCACAACCCTGGGTTTTCGGATACCTTATTCAAATCTGATTGGGTGCAAAAAGCCAAGTCGTAACTCATCGCTATTTCATGGTGGAAATCGGCCGTTTCATTTGCCCACTCTTGCAGTTTTTGTTCGAAGTTTGAGTCTTTCATAATCGTGTTTCAGTATGTTATTTTATATTCAGTGATACCATCGTCATCTGTCAAGCATATTTTTACAGGATATTTATCTGTACCATATTCGTATGAATAGTATGAATACAAGATATTGTTAGGCCCCGCATAATCGAATATAACGTTAGAAAATTCATAAAGATAGTTTAAAAACCAATAAGGGATTCCTATTGTTGAATAAAAAGATGGATTAGTATCATAACTGAAATTCTCTGAATATTTTGATGTAGATGTTATATTTCCTCTATCATCATAGTTATATGTTATGGTACGGGTGGTACCTATTGGCCACTTCTGTAATGTTGTCAACTTCTGTAATGTGTTAAGGGATGTGTTTATTATCAACGTATCATTCACTATACCTCTGTATTGTTTATCTTCGCCGGAAACGAATACAGTATCTTCTTTATACAGCAAGTCCATTGTCGCAAATAGTTCCGGGTCATTAAAAAACTGTATTCGGCTGATACTTTTCCCATCGTAGGTTAAAGTCAATCTTTCGTGCATTCCGTCCTCGTCACCATCTTCAATAGAAATTAGCTTTCCATCAGAGTTATAAGAATACAGTAAATAATCTCCATCTCCGTTCAATTCCTCTATCTTGGTAAGCCGTTTTCCTCCCGAAACATCATCATCAGTATCACCGTCGCTACATGAACCCATCAAACCTAAGAATAAAGTAAAAAGCCCCAACAAATAATAATTTTTCATTTCATATTGTTTTATACTTCTCAGTTCCAAAAGAAGCGATTTAATAAATAAAGAAGCGTGGAACTGTACGCCTATTTTGTTTAGAGGTATCGCCAAACACCTTGTAGCAAATAAACAACAGTCCACGCCAGATATGTTGTACAAAAAGTACAAACATCAAACAGGAACGCTGTGTTTATCCTTGCTACATTAGTCAATTGGCGATTTCCTAAACAAAGGATGAAACGTAACGCTTCTTCAAATATGTATTAGCAACTTGTCGTTGCAGACGACAAATATACATAAACATTTCCAGATGCGAGTAATAGGACTGTTGCTATTTGCTTCGACAAAAATAAGTTGTATATACGCCAAATGCTTGCATAGGTTTCTATTTTTATATCTTTCTTCCTCTTTTTTGGGGTTTCCGAGGCTGAATTTGGTGCTATGACGTTTAGCGTGAGTTGTGTGGGGGGGATATTGTGCAAGCTAAACCAAAGAAAGAAATAACCATAAACTCTGTTTGAAAAATGCTTTCCTATCTATTAGCATGAGACCTTGTAGTACCGGAAAATGAGGAGTTGCTTTTTTGAAATATTATTTTTTCTTGCGCCTCACGTCCTTATTAACTGTATTTCTCAAACTATCAACTTCTTGCTGCATTTCTCTTACGATGATACTTTTCCTGTAATACTCGCCATTCAAAAGCGAGTAGTCATTTTGTTGTTTCATGCAGAACATTGTGAGAATAAAGACCAACAATCCCAATATAGTTATTATCAAAGTCGTTTTCCTAAGCTTGAAAAATATGAAATTAAGGTAGGACTTATCCGGTTCTTGCTTTGCTTGCCCTTGTTGTTGAAGCTCTTTTAGTATGACACTTATACAATTCAGCACATTATATGTTCTTTCCATGTCTTGTTCCAATTGGTCGATACGTTTGTACATTGTATTGAAATGGGTATCACAATGCGTTCCCAGCCCTTGAAGGCCTTTCTTAAATAGCTCGGCAATTTCATCTTTATTAGCCTTTAGTTCGGAAGTTATATCGACTTGTTCCTGTTCCTGAACAGATACTTTCTGCTCCTTTAGTTGCTGGTTTAGCTTCCGATCTATTTCCGATAGCTTTTCCCACAGCGCATCGTTTGATACTGTTTTACTCATATCCTTTTGTGTTTTTAATTGTTAATTATTTGTTCTTATCTACTAATTCCCTTGCGGTTTTTCTTTTTCTTTTTTAATGCCTGTTGGCGCAAACATTCCGCTTCGTTCTGGTCGTAACCGGAGGGCTGGATATCAAACAGGCTACCTATACCAGATACCACGTCTGCTACTCCCGATGCAATGTTTTCCACAATGTTATTTCCTGTTGTTTTCGGAATAGATACCTGTTGCTCCTGACTGTGGATATTCCCGCTTAGTACCACATCCAGTTTGGAATAGCTGAACTTTCTGTCCACATCCGACCCTTTGAAACAATGTTCTCCTTTCCTGAATGAAATACCCTGTACTTCACCGGTTTGTCCTTTATGTTTGTACTCCATGTATATTCCCTGACGTTTCAGGGATTCTTTAAACTGTCGCCAATCTTTGGTTCTGGGCAAGACATCTTTAATTGCATGGTAGACTTCATATTTAGTTTGCTCCGCTCCCTTTAGCTTCTGAACATCAACGTTCTCTTTTCCCTTACCATAAGTGAGGTTATATCTATTCTTTATCTGTTTGCATACCTTTTCATTCCGGTAGCGGTCGTTCTTGTCGGATATGGTTTTACCATCGTTATTCACGCGATTGAATACGATATGGCAATGCGGATGAGCCGTATTATTGTGCCGGACAATAATATATTGGGTATTCTCTATTTGCATCGCCTGCATATACTCTTTGGCTAAGCGTTCCATAAAGTGGTCTGTCATCCGTCCTTTGTCATCAGGAGAGAATGAAAGCGGTATATGACCAACACATTTCGACAGCTTCGGATTCAGCAAACTTTGCATATAAAAGCTGTTGATGATGGATTTTGTATCAACCTCCAACACACCTTCTGCGGATAAAATCTTTGCATCCTTATCGCCTAAAACATACGAAACACATCCCTTAAAGCTTATTCCTTTTACTATTTTTCCAATCATCGGACAGTTTATTTATGATGTTTTGTATGGTTTCCAGTAATGGCAACGCCGCATTTTCGAGCCGTTTTACACTTAAAAATTTGGTGGTTTTCACTAACTGGTTCAAATTATTTCCCATATTGGAGAGGCTTCGAAGCGTATCCAGTTCTTCTTTTTTCAACGGTTCCTTTATCTCACCATTCAGAATAGCATCATGACAATAGACACTAACAGGAAGTTTCGCTTTGGTTGCCCTGTGCCGGATGGCATAGAGTTCAGGCTCGGAGAAGCAAACCCCAATGGTCTTGCTCTTCCTGCTAACGGAACTCTTCTTCGGTCGTCCGCCTTTCTTCCTGTTAGTATCCTGATTGTCTTCTGTCAATTCGATGAATATTTAGAATTGTCTTTCCCTGAAATTGCGACCATCGGAAGCGGTTTTTCCCTTTCCCGTTTAGGGAAAGCGAGGGTTTTCATGCAATGAAAACATAACC